>OGZX01000761.1_pt1 | contig 36951 bp, 33 predicted proteins | sample 1576881 | NCBI WGS metagenome assembly OGZX01 (sample SAMEA3541542, study PRJEB24748) | human gut metagenome | biome: human gut; feature: human-associated habitat; material: faeces | place: China | collected 2012 | reverse complement strand
AGCCTTATATGTGATTTCTGTCCGTCGGACCAGAGATTTGCTTACAGCTTCCTTCAGATTCCACCTCACAATGGACACCCTTGCTGTTCAGCTATACACTTCCCACTATCTGGGCATGTTCGGGACTTACACCCGTTAGAGCGCGCCCATGGCGCGCAAACAAAAAGAGGCGCACACCGCACTTTACATACGGCGCACGCCACTTTGTATATAGATCATATACTCCCCTAATTTTACAGATGTTCTGCGAACACCTGAATCATTTTCTTACGCATCAGAACAGCAAGTGTTCTGACGCTATATTTTACAGATGCCAGATGTCTTCGTTGTACTGTGCAATGGTTCTGTCAGATGAGAAGAAACCTGCCTGGCTCATGTTTACGAGCATTTTTTTCGCCCATGCCATACGGTCTTCGTAATCTGCAAAGATGCGCTCTTTTGCTGCAACATATTCCTCGAAATCCGGTAATGTCATGAACCAGTCTTTGTTTAATAATTCATTGTAGAGACGCTCTAAGTTTTCTCTGCATCCGACTGCCATCATCTCATCGCTTACGATGAAATCGATTGCACGTTTGATATTCTCATCATTGTCATAGTAGCTTCTGGAAACATAATCCGCTTTTGCATAGTGCTCAATAACCTGCTCAGAAGACTCACCGAAGATGTAAATATTGTCATCTCCAACGAACTGATGCATCTCAACGTTTGCACCGTCCATAGTACCGATCGCCACTGCACCGTTTAACATGAATTTCATGTTGGATGTTCCGGATGCCTCTTTGGATGCAAGAGAAATCTGCTCATGAATATCTGCTGCCGGGATTAATTTTTCAGCTAATGTTACATTGTAGTTTTCTACCATAACAACTTTTAAGTATGGAGAAACCTCAGGATCTTTGCTGATCAGCTCCTGTAAGCAAAGGATCAGATGAATGATATCTTTTGCAATGATATAAGCCGGGGCTGCCTTTGCACCGAAAATAACAGTGATCGGGCGAGCCGGTTTTTTGCCTGCTTTGATCTCAAAGTATTTGTGGATCACATAAAGTGCGTTCATCTGCTGTCTCTTATACTCGTGTAATCTCTTGATCTGGATATCGTAAATAGAGTTCTCATTTAACTCGATACCCTGTGTTTTTGCAAGATAATCTTTTAATTCTGCTTTCTTTGCATTTTTAACATCAAGAATCTTCTGCAATACTGTTTCATCATTTACAAATGCACCTAATTTTTCAAGTTCGGTTGCATCTTTCTTGAAGCCGTCACCGATCAGAGATTCAAATAATGCGGTGAGTTCCGGATCACAGTGTAATAACCAGCGGCGGAATGTGATACCGTTTGTCTTGTTGTTGAACTTCTCAGGATAAATCTTGTAGAAGTTGTTAAGCTCAGAGTTCTTTAAGATCTCTGTGTGAAGGTATGCAACACCGTTGATGCTGTAACCGTAATGGATATCCATGTGTGCCATATGGACACGTCTCTCATCATCGATGATCGCTACGGATTTATCGTCAAATTTTTTCACAACACGGCTGTTTAATTCGTAAATGATCGGCATTAACTGTGGAACAGCCTTCTCTAAGAAATGGATCGGCCATTTTTCCAGAGCCTCTGCTAAAATGGTATGGTTTGTGTAAGCACATGTTTTGGATACAATATCAATTGCCTCATCCATTAAGATTCCACGTTCCATTAATAAACGGATCAGTTCAGGAATTACCATACTTGGATGTGTATCGTTGATCTGAACTACTGCGTACTCATTTAATTTGTGTAAATCGCCGCCTCTTGCAAGTGTCTCATCAATGATCAGTCTTGCTGCATTGCTTACCATGAAGTACTGCTGGTAAACACGGAGGATACGTCCCTTATCATCAGAATCATCCGGATATAAGAATAATGTAAGGTTCTTTTTGATGTCCTCTTTATCAAAATCAATTCCATCACCAACTAAGCTTTCATCTACTGTCTCTACATCGAATAAATGAAGCTTTGTGGTACGGTTGTTATATCCTAATACATCAATATCGTACATTCTGGACTGCAGATTGAATCCACCGAACTGAATGGTGTATGCTCTATCTGTCTTTGTCAGCCAGCTCTCTTTCTCGATCCATGGGTTTGGAGTCTCATGCTGGAGATTGTTCTCAAATACCTGTTTGAATAATCCGTAGTGGTAATTTAAACCAACACCATCACCGTTCAAACCAAGTGTAGCGATAGAGTCAAGGAAACATGCTGCAAGACGTCCAAGTCCACCATTTCCCAGAGATGGTTCCGGCTCAACCTCCTCGATCTCTGCAAGGCTCTTGCCATTGTCTGCCAGTAATTTTTTTACATCCTCATAAATTCCAAGATTGATCAGGTTGTTGGATAATAATTTTCCGATCAGGAATTCTGCTGAAATATAATATAATTTTCTTTTTCCCTCGTTGCTGACTTTCTCCTCTGCCATTCCTTTTGTCATTTCAAGCAAAGAAAAATATAATTCTTCGTTACTGCACTGGGAAATTGCTTTTCCTGTTCTTTTTGTTACGATTTCCTGTAAATTCATGATTTACTCCTTTCCTTGCGCCTGTTGGCGAAAGCTTATTGTATTGTCCGCCGCATTTTCTGCCGCAGTTGTTTTCGTGTTTTTTCGTAAAACTGATGTTTTATGATTACATTATATGCACGAAGGAATTTTTAATCTTGTAATATTCCATATAAAAGTGGTACAATCCTATCATGTTAAGAATGAGTTATTATTTCAACCACCTTGAAATTGTGTAAACGTCACAAAATCAGCAGTCTATTTTTGTGCACTTTTCAATCATGCTGTTCGATTTCCCAGATTACGACACAAAGTGCATGTTTTCGACACAATAGAATCATCGCAAAGGAGTATGTACCTTATGAATATACTGGAATACGAAAATTATCAGGAAAAAATCTCCCATGGAAACCCTTTATTTCCATATATCACTTATCTGTGTTCTATCCCACTGGATTTTTCTTATGTGCCAATCCACTGGCATGACGAAATGGAGATTATCTATATAAAGAAGGGACACGGCATTATCACCGTGGACTTCACACAATACCAGGTCAGTGCCGGAACGCTCGCACTTATCATTCCGGGACAATTACATTCGATTGAACAATACGAAAACGAAAGTATGGAATATGAAAATATTATTTTTCATCCGCAGATTCTTTTATCCAAGCAGACCGACACCTGCAGCACTGACTATTTTTCCCCGCTGATGGACGGAACGCTCACAATTCCGGTACTCTATCAGCCCGGTGATCCCTATTACAAAGAGATTTCCGCCTGTGTCGATGCAAACGATGAAATCAGCAAAACCAATCCGCCAGCTTACCAGCTTTTCATCAAAAGCCAGCTTTTTATGCTGTTTTATATTCTCTTCAATAAGTGCAGTTCCAGAAATGCCCAGAAAAAAGATTATAAGTCTCTGGAAAAAATGAAATTGATCTTAAAATTTGTGGAAAATAATTACATGGAAAAAATCACGATTGAAGATGTAGCAAAAGAAGTTAATTTAAGCCAGTCACATTTTATGAAATATTTTAAAAATACGATGGGAACCTCCTTTATCGACTATCTGAATGAATACCGGCTGACGATGGCTTCCAGACTTTTGATTTCCTCCGATTCTTCGATTTTAGATATCGCAGCGGAAGTGGGATTTGATAATCTTTCCTATTTTAACCGGTCGTTCAAAAAACGCTTCCAGCAGACCCCGAGGGAATACCGGAAGCGTTATGCACAGCCATAACTAAGATTATCATATAACATAATATCCTACAATACCGCAGACGATCCCTGCCAGCGCGCCCACAATGATATCCTTTGGCTCATGCACTCCGACCAGCACGCGCACAATGCCCAGAAGCAAACCAATGATCCCGAGCAGTACCCCTGCTCCCGGATGCTCATAAAAAATCGTCATCGCAATAATAAAAACAGAAAATACATGCCGGCTTGGAAATGATTTTCCTTTTGTGTCTTTTTCCAGTACTGGCGGCATGTCAAATTTTTCATACGGTCTTGGCGCATTGATGATTTTCCGGACAATGGAAAGTCCCACAAAGGACACTGCCGGAACAAGTATCGCCCGCCAGAGCCATGGATTTTTATCTGTAAACAGCATGAAAAGATAGAGCGGATACACGCAGAATACCAGTGCTGTCAGCATATGATTCAAACTCGTCACACGCTTCGCCCGTTCCTGATTGCTCCGAAGCGGCTCTGTAATTTTGATATACTGTTCTTTTGTCATGGCAAAAATCATTTCCTTCCCGGTAATTGTTTTATCAATCTATGGTTTGAGATTATCTTAATATTACACTTCGCTTCCGATGACTGCAAGCACTGCCCCTATAAAAATAAAGAAATCAGACACATTAAAAATAATCCTCCGAAACCATTTCGGTCCGGTCTGAAACCGCACATAATCCACAACATGGTGCTTTGTATAGCGGTCATATAAATTACTCAGTCCGCCGCCGACTAACATGGCAAGTCCCGTTTTTGTGAGTTTTTTTCCAGTCATCCGCATTGCAAAATAATAAACGACTGCCACAAAAGCCATGATGACACTGTGTATCGCAGTCATGGCTTTCGGATGTTTTGCGAGAAGATTTAACGTTGCACCTTTGTTGTAGAACTTCTCTATGCAGATCATTCCACCGAGACGTGGATTTTTTACTTTTCTGGCGTATTTTTTATCAATATATTTTTTCAGAAAAAAATCAAGCGTAAAAATCGCTGCAGTGATTGCTAAATAGACCATGCCGCAGGCTCCCTTCTTCCTCTCTCCTGCACCCATTGTAGCACATATTTTTTTCATTAAAAACGTTTTTATACAAAAAAAACAGGAAACCTTTGAGATTCCTCAAAAGCTTCCCGCCTCTTATCTGAACCAAATATAATTTTTCCTACCCCTTCACACTTCCAAGTGCAATTCCCTGCACAATATAGCGTGACAGGAACAAATAAACAATGATAACCGGGAAAATGGAGAATGCGATCTGCGCTGCCTCGATCAGTGAAGTGATCAGTACATATACCAGAATTTCTGCGCATCCTCATTTACAGGTTCCACTGCACCTGACTCTTTCACATCACCTGTTTTTCCTCAACCCGAAAAGACAAGCGCCATGCAGCTCAATAGCAGCACTGCTCTTTTCCACTTTTCCCTCATTTTTTTATCCATCCCACAGTTTAACCTTTGGGTTCTGCCGCTCGTAACATAGATTGACGACAGACTCATAACCTAAACTCCGGGCTACGCCATGCTGTTGACTGTTTTATATTTATAAAGCATCTCCGCATGGTTCTGTTCTTCAATCTGAATGTCAGCCAAAAGTTTTCTGACACCCGGATCACCGAATGCAAACACTTCCGTATTATAGGTGGAGGAAACAAGTTTTTCTGTTCCGATACAGTCTGTTGCAAGGAAACAGTCCGTTTTCTTATCTTCGGAAGGTGCCATGCTGTAGGTAGCAGCCGGGTTATAATCTTTTCCATCACTGTCGTTGCAGTCGCAGGAAGGAACTTTTCCAGACAGCACCTGTGTCAGGGATTCTAAATGTTTCTGCTCTTTTCCATGCAGATCTGTGAACAGGTCAATGAGCACCTGATCTTTGGCAAGTTTACTGTATCTCTCGTATTTTTCCACGCAGCACTGCTCCTGTGTCTGCAAGTCTTTGATCACGGTTGTCTCTTTTTCGCTCAATATCATCTTTCTACCTCTTTCCGACGGATTTTAAAACCCGCACATTTTTTTCACGATGATATTATGAGTCATAAAAATGGTAATTATTCACTCCTTCGTGAAAATCTGCTGCCCGGGCAGACAGACTGATAAATCTTTTTGGCGTCATTCCATATTTCTTTTTAAATTCCCGATGGAAATAAGACAAATTCGAAAATCCACAGGCGAGCGCCACCTCGAGCGTATTTGTCTCCCCATTTTCAAACTGGTCTGCCGCGCGCTCCAGACGCACATTTTTGATGTACTGCACGCATGACATTCCCATGTATTTTTTGAAAAAACGCATAAAATAATACTCACTGAAAAAACAGATTCCGGCAAGTCCTGAAATCGTCAGTTCCTCCATATAGTGTGCATCGATATAACTTAAAACTTCTTTTAACTTTTTCGCATGTTCTGTCAAAATCGCATCTGCCTCTGTATTCCGGGTACAATATGGAATCAAAGCCGCCACAAGCTGCAACAGATATGACTTGATAGCAATCTCGTATCCGGGTGTTTTTTTGTCATACTCCGTGTTTATATCCTCAAACAGATCTGCTGCCTTTTCGTAAAGCGGATGTCCTTTTTTGATTACAAACGGCGGGATCAATTTCTGGTTCATCAGTGGATTCAAATACCGGATAGCACAGATATCCGCAGCCTTTGCGCCAAGAAAATCCATATGAAACACATACGTTTCCGACTGCATACACTCCTCTTTTTCATTGGCAATCGCATGCAGCACCGCAGGCGGAATAAAAATCAGATCTCCCTCTTCCACCTCATAAGTTTCAAGATGAATCTGATATGTGCAGCTTCCCTTCTCAATCCGCGTAAATTCTGCCTCCTCATGCCAGTGCGCCGTGACATAAGGATACTCTTTCCATAACGGTGTCACATATTTTTGCAGTGGAAAAATTTCTTCGCCGTGTCTGGCGTTCTCATGCTGGTCTAAGGATAGGGTTATTTTTTCTTTCATTGTATTGATTCCTCTTTAACATCATTGAAACAGATGGCAAACACCTTCTAAGCTGTCTTAATCCACATCAGCATAGCAGTTTTGTGCAATACTTTCTTATATTTATACAAGATTTTTCGTTTCTTCTATTCTATTATAACAGTATCATACAATCAAGTGTAGGAACTGCGAAACTCAAAGTTGTGTAAATTTAATTGTGAAAAATTAACAAAAGCTTGAGAAAACACTGGGGAGCGGTCGGCACTTAGAAGGTAGGCACGACATTAGTCGTGACTAGCTTCTTAGTACCGTTACCAGCGACACGTAGCGAAAGCGTGTTTTCGAAAATTTTGTTAATTTTGAACAATTTTAATAAACCAAAAAATGAGTTTCGCACCCCAGAATCGAATGAAAGAAAAGGAGCATTTATGAAAAGAAAATGGTGGCACAATAAAGTAGCTTATCAGATTTACCCAAAAAGTTTTTTGGATACAAACGGAGATGGAATCGGTGACTTAAAGGGAATCATCTCAAAGCTGGACTATTTGAAAGAACTCGGAATCGACATCATCTGGCTCTCCCCGGTTTACGAATCCCCTTTTGTCGATCAGGGATATGACATTTCCGATTACTATAAAATTGCAGAACAGTTTGGCACAATGGATGATTTTGACACCCTTGTCGCCGAAATGAAAAAACGCGGTATGCATCTGATCATGGATCTTGTCGTCAATCACTGTTCCGACAAACACGAATGGTTTCAGAAAGCACTCGCTGACCCGGACGGTCCTTACGCCAGCTACTTCTATTTCCGCGAGGGAAAAGACGGCAAGGCGCCAAGCAATTACCGCTCCAATTTTGGTGGATCTGCATGGACAAAAGTTCCCGGCACAAATAAATATTATCTCCACACCTTCGCTAAGGAACAGCCCGATTTAAGCTGGGAAAACCCGGTCGTCCGCAAAAAAATCTATGAGATGATCAACTGGTGGTTTGAAAAAGGCATTTCCGGTTTCCGTATCGATGCCATCATCAATATCAAGAAAAATCTTGATTTTCCATCCTTCCCGGCGGACGGCGATGACGGACTTGTCTCCTGCGATAAAATGTTAGCTTCCGCGCATGGAATCGGTACATTTTTAGAGGAAATGAAACATGAAACATTTGACAAATACGACGCTTTTACGGTCGGCGAAGTATTTCATTTAAAAGAGGATGAACTGCGTGAATTTATCGGTGAGGACGGTCATTTTTCCACAAAATTTGACTTTTCCGCCCATGTGCTCTCCTATGGGGAACACGGCTGGTATGATGCTCCTGCCCTTGATTTCAACCGGTGGCGCACTGCGCTTTTTGACACCCAGAAAGTTGACCTTACCGTTGGCTTTGAGGCAAACATTATCGAAAACCATGATGAGCCACGAGGTGCTACACATTATCTTCCTGCACACGCCAGAAATGAAGCCGGTGTGAAAATGCTTGCAGCTACTTACTTTTTACTGCGCGGAATTCCTTTTATCTATCAGGGACAGGAAATCGGCATGACAAACTGTGTCCGAAACGATATTTCCGAATACGATGACATCAGCACCAAAGATCAGTATCTGGCTGCTTTAAATGCCGGATGTTCGAAAGAGGCAGCACTTCACGCCTGCTATGAAAACAGCCGCGACAATGCAAGAACACCTATGCAGTGGGACAGTTCTTTGCACGGCGGTTTCACCACCGGGACACCCTGGCTTGCAGAGAATCCAAACTATACAAAGATCAATGTAGCTGACCAGATGAACCGGTCAGATTCCGTTCTTTCTTTTTACAAAGAACTGATCGCACTCCGCAAAGCACCGGAATACGTGGAAACTTTCACTTACGGAACGTTTGCCGCTGCTTATGAAGATGTTGACCATATGTTTGCTTACTACCGCACCAATGAAGAAACCGGACAACGCATTCTGGTTGCCGGAAATTTCGGCACAGATACCGTGACACTGCCGCTTGAAAAACCGGCTGACCGGGTGCTTCTCACCAATGGAAAAACTGCGGATGTAATTTTAACCAGAAACAGAGAAAGTGCTTCTCTTGTATTGGGAAGCTGCGACTGTGTTGTTTTATTATTATAGAGATGAAGTTTCAAATGTGAGAATTTCCGTTCTGTCATGGAACAAGGCGTATCGGCTACGCCTTGTTCCTTGACCTCACTACACACCTTATTTTATTTTCTCATCTACCAATTCTCCATTTTCAATCACAACGATTCTGTCTTTAAATTCTAGTATCCACTGAGGTGGTTCTCCACTTCTATTACTCTCCCCTTCTAAGCGAACTACATTTTCATCATGTCCCCATATATTTCGAGCATACATAACTTTCAAACTAGATTTGTTCTGATCCGTTGCCCCCGAAAAATTCAACTCATATCCTGGTTTCCCTTGCAGTGTAAGATAAGCCGTATCTCCTTGAACCCCATAATTTAAAATAACATTTTCATACATTGCTACGCCATGTGTCCAATGAAAACCAACTCCCATAAGAACTCCCGACAAAACAAACGCTCCAACGAATATGCCTAATGCTTTTTTTCTATTTTTTTTCTTGATTTTCTTAATTAAATTTACATCTTCAATTTCTTCATTTGTTATCACTGAAAAATTATCAATGTCCCCTGTCATTTCTTGATAGTATTTTTGACATTCTTCACAATTTTTCAAGTGTTTTTCGATTTCTTGATTACTTTCTTTACTTGTCAACCCATCAATATATAAAGGTAACAAATCTCTAATTATTTCACATTTCATGGTTACTCTCCTTTCTTATTCTTTGCTTTCCACGATAAAAAGTCACTCTTGCCCAATTTTCATCTTTACCCATAATTTCTCCAATTTCTTTAAATGTAAAATCGCCATTTAATCTCAAATACATAACTTCTCGCACCGGCTCCTCCAACAAATGAAGTTTTTTATACAACTCTATTACTTCCATTTTCTGTATTGCCGAATTTTCTGTAATTTTCTGACAAGTAGTTTCTTCTACATATTCTGCCACTACTTCTCTATCTTTTTTCTTTAGCTCTTTATACCATAAATGTTTTGCAATCGAACATAACCATACATATATCTTACAGTCACCACGAAAACTATCAATAGATTTTAGCGCTTGAAAAAAAGTTTCTTGTGTGAGTTCTTCGCTTAAATGAGCATCATGACAAAGGCTAAATAAAAAATTATATACTTGTGGCATATATTTTCGATAGATTTCTACCATTTCTTCCATACTCTACCCTCCTTTATCTATATGTACTTTACATATATTTTTCGTTACACATTTTTTTAATTTTTAAAAATGACGTAGATAATGTTACCACTACCTACGCCATTTCTCATTACATCTTTGAAATATTTACTCCATTTTCTTTCAACTTTTACTCCAAATTTACTCCATTCTAAAAATCTGTTACGATATTTTGCGGTATTCTGCGATACCTTTTCTTTGAAGAAAAATGTCTGTAAACCTTGATTTCAAGCGAACTTTTCAATATTCTCAAGTGCTTTATTCTGTTGTCAGCGATGAGGAATAAATATTATTATTCCTCATCGCTGGACAGAGATTATTTCACTTGACAAATCATTTTTTTCATGCTTATAATAGCGTTAATTGAAGCAGAACACAGGCTTTGACGGGAAGAAGTACAGTTAAGCGGAAGATACAGAAAGCTGCCGGCTGATGAGAGGCGCATCGGAATCTTAATTCGAATACATCCCCGAGCTTCACACCGAATTTGTTTTTGATCATTCGATATCTTGCAATAGTAGGCTGTGACGTAGTGGCGCACGTTAACCGCGCCGGAGTGTTGTCGGACACTCACGAAGGTAGGCAGTGCGAGCTGCTTATGAAATAAGGTGGTAACACGAGTTTAACCCTCGTCCTTTTATAAGGACGGGGGTTTTTGCGCGTATTAAATGAGCAGTGCCGTCTGAGGAAAGAACAAAATGCTGTGCTTGCACAATGCATTTTGTGATTTTCTTAGACGATAGGGCGAAGCCCGCGAACGAGAGAGCTTCGCTCTCGAGTGGGCACTGCGGATTTTAATCGTTCACTCAAAAAAAGAAAGGAACCCAGTAAAATGACATTATACGACGAATTAGTTGCCCGCGGTCTTATCGCGCAGGTAACAGACGAAGAAGAGATCAAAGATTTGATCAACAACGGAAAAGCAACTTTTTATATCGGATTTGATCCGACAGCAGACAGCCTTCACGTAGGACATTTCATGGCACTCTGCCTCATGAAACGTCTCCAGATGGCTGGAAACAAACCAATCGCTTTAATCGGTGGCGGTACCGCAATGATCGGTGATCCGTCCGGACGTACCGACATGCGTCAGATGATGACACCGGAAACCATCCAGCACAACTGTGACTGCTTCAAGAAACAGATGAGCCGTTTCATCGACTTCTCCGATGGAAAAGCATTAATGGTAAATAACGCTGACTGGCTCATGGACTTAAATTACATCGACGTTCTCCGTGAAGTTGGCGCTCATTTCTCTGTAAACCGTATGCTCACTGCTGAGTGCTACAAACAGCGTATGGAGAAAGGCTTAAGCTTCTTGGAGTTCAACTACATGATCATGCAGAGCTACGATTTCTACACCTTATACCAGAAATACGGCTGCAACATGGAGTTCGGCGGCGATGACCAGTGGAGCAACATGTTAGGTGGTACCGAGCTGATCCGCCGTAAACTCGGAAAAGACGCTTACGCTATGACTATCAACCTTCTTTTAAATTCTGAAGGTAAAAAAATGGGAAAAACCCAGTCCGGCGCTGTATGGCTTGATCCGGAGAAAACTTCTCCATTCGACTTCTTCCAGTACTGGAGAAACGTTGCAGACTCTGACGTATTAAAATGTATCCGTATGCTGACTTTCCTTCCATTAGAGGAGATCAATGCAATGGAAAGCTGGGAAGGTGCACAGCTCAATGAGGCAAAAGAAATCCTTGCATTCGAGTTGACCAAATTAGTTCACGGGGAAGAGGAGGCAAACAAAGCAAGAGAAGCTTCCCACGCACTTTTTGCCGGTGGCGGAGATTCCGCACATATGCCAACGGTAGAGTTATCCTCTGCTGATTTTGCAGACGGCGATATGGATATCCTGTCTCTTCTCGTAAAAACAGAGCTCGCTCCATCCCGTTCCGACGCAAGACGTGCCGTAGAACAGGGCGGTGTCTCAGTTGCAGACGAGAAAGTAACCGATATCAAGACCGCTTACAATGCAGATTCCTTCGGCGCAGATGGACTTGTTGTAAAACGTGGTAAAAAGAAATTCGTGAAAGTAATCGTAAAATAATGAACTGTATCATAAGAAATGCACAAATGAGCGACTATGACTCCGTCGTCCGCATCTTAAATCAGGGGCAGGCGCTTCATATAAACTGGCGTCCCGATATTTACAAACCCAATGATGCGCTTCTGCCAAAGGCAGTATTTGAGGAAATCGTAAAAGGCGATACTTTCTATATTGCAGAAAATGAAGGAAATGTGATCGGAATTTTAGAACTTATCTTCCGGCATATTGAATCTCCTGCACAGGTGACACGGGACATTGTTTTTATCGACACAATGGCGGTTGACGAACCTTACCGCGGCATGGGTGTCGGACATCTTTTCTTTGAAAAAGTAAAAGAGATAAAAGCAAAAAAAAGGCTGGATGGCATTGAACTTCAAGTAAATGCTAAAAATCAAGCCGCTTACGAGATGTACTGTAATTACGGATTTACGGAAAAATCCATTAATATGGAATTACTGTAAAAACTATATTTACCTAAAAAAGGACACATACCTCTGATGCTATTACGCATTATCTGGTATGTGTCCTGGTTTTTATCTTCTTTTTATTTTATTGGTTGACATAATTTTTAATCCACTTTACTGCATAAAGAGGAATATTCGTCATCCAATCCTGCTCTCTATAATCCGACATTGATGTTCGGACTGCATAAGATGGTTGATACTTTTCACAAAAAGCTTTCAAACTCTTTGCTTTCAGATTTTCTTCCGCCTTTACTTCAATTGGAATAACAGATGTTTTTCCCTGAACTAAAAAATCAATCTCTCCCTTGGAATTTTGCGTTGAATAATAGTAAGGTATCACTCCGACATCTGATATTAACTGCTGCAATATATACTGCTCTGTCAGTGCTCCCTTAAATTCAGTAAAAATCTTATTTCCTTCTATAATCACTTTTGCATCCAGATCTGTCATCGCTATGAGCAATCCAATATCCACTAAAAAAAGCTTAAAAGCATCAAAATCAATATATGCTTTCAATGGAAGATCCGGTTTTTGAATCCGCTGTACTTTATGAATCAATCCACAATCCAATAACCATTGAATAGCCAGCTCAAAATCCTTTGCCCTGCTCCCCTCGCGTACCTGTCCATAAATATATTTTTTATTCTCTTTTGCAAGCTGCATCGGAATCGAATTCCACACAAGATTCAGTCTTGGAACAAGCTTTATTTCAGCATGTTTTGAAAAATCCTGCTGATAATAGTTAATAAGATTTTTCTGAATCGCACGAACACGATTATAATCCTTTTTTTCCGAAAAATCTTTTACCACCTCTGGCATCCCACCTACAAAATAGTATTCCCTTAAACGTTCTATATATTTTGTTTTGAACACTGTTACCATCTGCGTATCACAACTGTCTAACATGGAAACAAATTGTTTCTCTCCCATTGCGCACAAAAATTCCCTGAAATTAAGCGGATACAAATCAAGAAAATCTACCTTCCCAACTGGAAATGACGTACCTTGGTGTAATGCAACTCCAAGAAGTGATCCTGCTGCAACAATTGCATACTGAGGTGCATTTTCATAAAAATACTTTAATGATGTAAGTGCTTTTGGTACTTCCTGAACTTCGTCAAAAATAATCAGCGTATTCTCTGCCTCAATAGAAACTCCTGTCTCAGCACTGATCGCCAAAACCAGTCTTTCAATGTCTAAATCTCCTTCGAATACCTGTTTCATACGGGCGTTATTATCAAAATTAACATAGGCTGTCTTCTCAAAATACTGTTGACCAAATGTCTTCATGATCCATGTTTTTCCGACCTGTCTTGCCCCGCGAATAATCAATGGTTTTCTATTTTCATTCTCTTTCCATTCTTTCATTCGTGATAATGCAAATCGTTCCATGAGCCTTCCTCCAACTCCTATAATCTATAAGAAACCATTAAATTATTTCCATATATCTGCATTATAAAATTCTACCCCACAGGTGTCAACATTATTAAGGATGTAAATATGTGTTTAATCAACACTTTTAAGGACGAAAAATGTATAAACATATCATTTCTTTCGGCGAATCGATGAGATTTCCTCTCGCAGCTACCAGTTCCACATGGCAGAGTGCCCTTATTTCTTCTCTCCGCCAACCTTGCGGAAGTTATTGAAATCATTCACGACTTCCCGAACGCACCAGACCAGTGTATCGAATGCGCCCGCCTCATACAGATTGATCAGGATCATACCGACCGGGATTGCAAGGATCATCCCCACAACACTGCCAACCCTGTAACCGATGAACATGAATAACAGCGATGCAAACGGATCAAGTCCTACGGAATCGCCGATCAGCTTCGGCTGTACGATCTGGTGCACGACAAGAGAGACCACATATAAAACGATCATGCCAACCGCCATCTTGTAATCTCCGGTAAAAAGTTTGATAACCGCCCACGGACAGAGCACTGTTCCCGTTCCAAACACCGGAAGCATATCCAGAAACGCAATGCCAAAGGCGATCAGCCATGCAAAATCTACCCGGAGGATCAAAAGACCGATCAGAAGAATGACATAAATAACGCCCATGATCTTAAACTGTGCTTTAAAATAGCCTCCTACCGCATGCACAAGCTGTTTATAGATACGTTCTGTTTTTGCAAGGAATCCGGCAGATAAATGTTTCTCCACCCCGGTGATCAGTTTGTCTTTATCTGCAATAAAAAAATATGCTGCAAGCAGTCCTACGACTATGCCAACGATCATATCCGGCAGGCTTTTGGCAAATTCTCCGATTGCCCCAAGCGTTGCAGAATCTGAGCTGGACACAAAATTTGTCAAAAAATCCTGAATCGCAGTTCCGATGGCACTTAAATCCACATTCTGCGTAAATGGCAGTTTTTCCAGCAGCTGCTGCAGCTGATTGATTGCCTCGGAAAATTCGGTTCCGGCATTGGCAGACATCGTTGGCAGATACGCCATAAATGCTCCGATTCCTTTCGCAAGGACTGCCCCTGCGCCATAGCAGACCAGCACTACCAGTCCGATGACCAGCACGATCATGATGACCGAACCATATTTCCGTTTAATTTTGATCCGTTTCTCCAGAAACTTCACCATCGGATTTGCAATCATCGCAAAAATCATTCCCACCACAAACGGCATAAAATAGATCAGCAATTTTGGAAGAAATGCGAACACAAAAATCAACAAAAACACTGCCCAAAGCAGATTGCATGCAATTTTTAAATATTTTGTCCTGAAATTGCTCATAACTTCTCTTTTTCCTCTCGATCAAAAATCTTTTCCATAGATTATTTTCCATAAATTGCTTTCTATTTTAACACATTCTTTTTTTGAAAAAAATATATTCCCGAATCTTTTATACTTTCTTTACCAAATCTTTATTTTTCCGCTATAAGAGCTGCTCCGTGTCCTACAAATAGAGTTTAAATCTTCTTTTTTACAAGAAAATGGTTTGCAGCCGTAACCCCGGCTCCTGCCAACAAAAGAAAATAGAAGTTCAGTCCCCTGCTGATCAGCATGGATGGGATCAGACTGCCCTTAGAAAATACCGGTGCAAAGACTGACCGATACATCAGTTCGGTGATTCCCTGCGCTCCCGGCAGCGGAAGCATATCCACCGCAATATAGACCGATGCCTGTAATAGAACTACCTCCTGTATGGAAGTCCCCGCCTGTCCAAGTCCGAGATATACCATATAAGTAAGCAGAAATACACTACATCTCTGCAAAAACGTCACGGCGATGACCACTATTAATTTTCCCGGATGCTGCTTCAGCCAATCCACGGCATTTCTATAGTTTCCCGTAAATGTCTGCACCTTATCCATGCGCTGTGGATTTGCTTTCCAGATGTCGAGCCGGATAAACTGCTTTTCCACCCACGCCCAAACGACAATCATCCACTGTGGAAAAAGCATTGCGGCAAGTACAACTGCAACGACAACCGTGTTCAGCGCAAGCCCCAGCAAATATAATGGAAAAAAGGACTGCAGCTCTGTTTTCAATGCGCCGCCGCAAAAAAGTAACATTCCGACACCTAAAACTACCAACACAATTTTATAAATTACTGCCACCGTCATAAGCACTATGGTACTGTCAGAACCTTTGTTTCCATCTTTGTTCATATAATAAAGCTGCACCGGCTGCCCACCTGTTGCGGATGGTGTGATGCCCGAATAAAAAAATCCAATAAACGAATATTGGATACAGCGCCACAGAGAACATACCTTTTCTTTTCCAACAACACAGAGAACGGTTGTCTGACTGTCTGTTTTTTTTCGCATGGATGTGAGCAGATACCAGATCATGCTGCCCTCTGCGCAGACAAAAAATAACGCCAGTCCTGCCGCTGCAATCAGGTACGGAACTGACATATTTTTTACTGCCTGATAAATTTCTGACAGATTCTGTCCATGGAGTAACGTATAAAAAGTCAAAAACATAATCCCAAGAAACAAGACTGTCTGCAAGATTTTCTTTTTCATATCCACGTAGCCACCTTTCCTCTTTTTTGGACAGAACTGTTACGCAATTTTTTCAACAGCACAAACCGTTTCTTCCTGCACAGACATTTCCACTAATTCTCTCAAACTTCCTTCAAAAATCCGTTTCCGTCCAAATTTTTCCATGAAATCCTTTGGTGTCACAAGGGAAAAATGTTTTTCCCAATGACAGACGCCGTACTCCTCTAATACCCGTGCCACGTAGGAAGAACAGGTGTAATGGTTTTCCTGGTAAAATGGAATGTTCCACAAAATAAATGGTAATCCTGCAACTGCATAATGATAATGAAATCTTTCCTGCATAGCCAGACGCAGTTCCTGACGGATTGCCTCCTTTTGTGCAAGCGAACACTCAATACTACACACCATATAATCAGCCGTTGGAAACACCGTTAAGATTTTTCTTTTATCCTCTTTTTCAAATCCGGCAAACAGCGGAACCGCAGGATTTCTGCGTCCCACACTGTATGCCTCCTCAAGTTCCGCATCCATCGAAAGAACCACATGAATGTACTTCTGTTTGATGACCTGCCGTATCATTCCGGCAAAAAATCCCGGTGTATCTACAAATGCAATATAAATCTGTGCCATATCTTTATTCCTCTGTACTTTTTTCTTATCACTGGAACTGATAAATTTTTCTTGCCATGCGGTAGCCGCCGACTGTGATTTTTCCACCTAATCTTCCCGGCAGATAAGTAAGACCGCTTAAAGTAGAACATCTTAACCGGTAATAAAGTATCCTGTCATAATCCTTCACCTGCTCCCACATCCTTTTACGTTTCTGGAACGCCTCCTCTGTTTTGATCAGAAGAAGATGGATTGAAGAAATGGACAACATGATTGAAATATTGCGCATCATGTAAACGGCCAGTTTTGGATACATTTTTTTCACTTCTCTTAAATCCACACTTTTTGCAACAAGCTCTGTCACGCGGATCTGCTGGTCGATACGCTTCATCAGGACTTTCTCGTTGACCGACTGATCTTCCCTTCCAAGGTAGTAATGATACAGGTCAATATCCATGTAGTAGAGATTCTTCGCATACGGAAGCGGCTGATAGGAAAACAGGTTATCCACATAAAACGTGTGCTCCGGCAGTTTTACCCCCGACTGTCTCAATACTTTCGTCTGAAACATAAGTGCATGCATAATCAAATACTGCGATGGATGAAAATGTCCGATTGTGTTCCAGTTGCACATTTTTTCAGTTGGAAATACATTTCTGTAATTCATCGGTTTCTGGATTCCCTCATCCAGATGATCGTACACATAATTACAGATGATCAGATCCGGGTACTGTGCGACTTCAAAACTTTTTATTTTATCTAACATTTTCAGATAAGCATCACGGTCGAACCAGTCGTCGGAATCCACGACTTTATAATAAAGTCCATGCGCCAGCTCCAGCCCTTTGTTCACACCGGAACCATGACCGCCGTTTGGCTTATGCACCGCTTTTACAATGTTTGGATAAAGCATTTCGTATTCATCTGCGATCGCACCTGTCCGGTCGGAAGAACCATCGTCAATAATGAGGATCTCGACATCCTCGCCGCCCACCAAAAGTGAATCCACACATCTTCGCATATAATTTTCTGAATTGTAACATGGGATTGTAAATGTGATATATTTCATTTGGAATGACCTCCGCTATACTCTGTAACATTTTTACTGTTAACGAGTATAACGGTTCATTCTTAAAATACACATGGATTATTCTAAAGAAAAGGTAAAGATTACCTATACAAAATGTTAAATCTTCAATAATTCGATCATAAACAGCCAGACCAGTCCATAATAAGTGACCACTGCTACCAGATCATTCACGGTTGTGATAAGTGGTCCTGACGCGACCGCCGGATCGACTTTGATCTTATGGAAAAGCAGTGGGATCGTTGTTCCGACAAGGCTCGAGATCACCATCGCAAGCATTAAGGAAACTCCCACACAGCCTGAGATCAAAAACGAATAGGAAAGCGCATTTCCTTTTATGAAACACACATAGAGTCCGATAAATACAAATGCCATAATTCCAAGAAACAGTCCATTTGCAAAACCAATGCGCATCTCTTTCAAAATCAGTCCAAACTTATCTTTCCGGTTTAAATTCTCATCCATCAGCACACGGATCGTCACCGCCAGCGACTGGGTTCCAACATTTCCTGCCATATCTAAAATCAATGACTGGAAACACATCACAATCGGGATCACTGCAACGACCGTCTCAAAAATTCCGACAACCGAAGATACCACCATTCCCAAAAACAGCAGGATGATCAGCCACGGGAGACGTTTTTTCATACTCTGAAACGTTGTCTCCTCCAAATCTTCTTCTGCAGTAAGACCGGCTAACTTCGCATAGTCCTCTCCCATCTCTTCATCCACGGCTTCCACGATGTCGTAAGCTGTGATGACTCCTAAGATTTTTCCTTCCTCTGACAATACCGGAATGGAATCCTCTGCGTAGTCTTTTAACCGTTCGATACACTCACTGATTTTCTCATGTGCTCCCACATACGGATAGGAAGTCGAGATCAGATTGTCCAGATCCTGATAATCTCTTGCCACGATCAGGTCTTTTAAGTCGATTGCTCCATAATACTGCTCATTTTCATCTACTACATAGATCGTTGAGATATTATCGTTCTCTCCCGCCTGACGGATCAGCTCATGCGTAGCCTGACGGATGTTCAGATTCTTTCCTATGACGATAAAATTCGTTGTCATTTTGCTACCGATCTCATCATCTTCATAAGATAAAATCAGTTTGACATCTTTTTCCGCATCATCATCCAGCAGATCAACGATCCTGGTCTTAGTGTCCGCATCCAGATTCTCCAGAACATCGACCGCATCATCGGAATCCATCTCCGAAATGACCCTGGCGGCATTTTCCAGATTGATCTCCTGCAAATACTCTGCCGCATCCTCGGTATAGGAAAGGATTTCCGCAATATACTCCTCTCCAAGCAATGGATAGAGTTTTTTTCTTTCCTCCGGTGTCATCTGCTCCATTGCATCCGCAATGTCGCTCTCATGATAATCGGAGATTTTTTCGAGCAGTTCTTCTTTTCCAAGATTGCTCCGGAATAATGTTAATAATTCTTCTACATAAGTCGGTTCTTTTAATACTTCTTTTTGCATTTCTGCCTCCTGTTCTCCCTGAAAAAAGGGCATAAAAAACCACCGCTTTACTTCCAAGCAGCATGCGTAAGTTCCTGCTGTTATAGTTCATGACAATAGATTGTCCGCGAAGCGTGCACTCTATTGTATAGGCATGTAAACCGGTGGTTTCAGAAGGCATATTCTATTATCACAGAGGTCAGACGCCCACAGACATCTGCCCTGTGCCAAAGCATTCAGAAAATCCATCGGTTTTATTCTTTCGCCCCGCACTATCACAACTGTCCATGAATGTCACCTCCTAAAAAATTTCCATTGCTATTATATAATCGTGACCGGAAATGGTCAACTCATTTCTGCCTCATTTCTATCTGTCTTTCATAAATGCTTCGATCTCGTCCGGATCACGGATAATTGCCTCTGAGAGACACTCACAGCCGTTCTCTGTGATCAGAAGATCATCCTCGATACGGATTCCAATCTCCCATTCGTCAATGTAGAGTCCCGGTTCATCAGTAATGATGGCACCCGGTTGTAATGTTTCATTGCAAACCGCTGTGACATCATGCACATCGATTCCAAGATGATGGGATACGCCATGCATATAATAAGTATCAATCTCGTCCTCTTTTTCGATCAGACCGAGTTTCATGCAGCCTGCTGCAAGCACTTTCTTTGCAATCTCATTTAACTCTTTTAACGTCATGCCCGGTTTTGCAGTCTTTGCAACCTCACGGTTTGCAGCTAAAACAATGTCGTAAACCTGTCTCTGGCGCTCTGTGTATGTTCCGTTTACCGGATAAGTTCTTGTGATATCTGCGCAGTATCCGCGGTATTTTGCCCCGAGATCCATCAGCAGTAAAGAACCATCCTCACAAATGTCAAGGTTTGTGTCGTAGTGAAGCATGGTTCCGTTTGCACCGCTTCCTGCGATGGTAGGGAATGCAGTTCCCTCCGCTCCGTTATAGCGGATCATGTATTCAAAATCAGCCTGTGCCTGATATTCTGCCATTCCAGGCTCTAAATGTTTCATCACATACTGCAATGCTTTATCGGTAATGCCGATCGCCTCCCGCACAAGTGCTACTTCATCCCCGTCTTTTTGCATACGCAGTTCTGCGATCACCTGCGAAATATTTTTCACTGCATGTCCCGGATATTTTTCTGCAAATTCTTTTGCTTTGATCATATTGTAATCCGGCATGTCCTCAAACTGATATCTGTAACAGTCAAAATACAGGCTGTCGATATCTTCCCTTGCCATCATGCGGTCAACAGCGCCCTCAAAAGAATCTAAAAACATCACATTATCGATACCGGAAATCTCTTTTGCCTCATCCACTGTCACTTTTCTTCCGTACCAGCGCTCCTGTGTCGGGTCTGCTTCTTCGATAAATAAAATCACCTGCTCCTCTTTCAATGTCTTTTTCATCAAAAGAATCATATGGTCTCTTCTTAATCCTGTCAGATAAAAAAAGTTTCTGTCTGCCTCAAATGGTGCATATTCATCTGCACTCACATGGCTCTCAATCCCGGAAAATAAGATCAACGCTGACTGTCTCTCCATTTTCTCAAAAACCTGTTTTCTTCTCTCTGCAAAATTCATGGTTGTTCTCCTCTTTTTTCAATCATCTATTGACAGAAACTCAAATCGTATTTTCTGTCATAATAAAGGCAGGTTCTTTCATCTCTGAAAAAGCCTGCCCGAAAAACTTATTGGTTGTCACCTATGCCTCTGCGCTCATCTGGATTCTCGTTGTGATCTCTTTTACTTCAGCCATCAAAGCAGAATACATCTCCATCTCGATTCCAACCGGCGACATATGCGGATGCTCCTGTTTCATACGGTATGCCTGTACCAGTAAACTTCTCTTCACATCTTCAATTTCTAAAAGCTGCTCTCTGCTCATAACCAATCTCCCATATAACATATTTTCATTTGCAGTGCACTATATCTCGTACGTGCGCCTCAACTATAATAGCATATATGGTAGATTTTAGCGCATGAAATTCATCGGCAAAAGTAACAATATTTTTTCTGACATTTGGCACATTTGTCTATTGCCTGAAAAATTTTCATCACTTTTTACAATTGCATCAGCGTTTGCAGTGCCTCATTTTCTACAATACATTTTCCGTGTTCTTTTATAAATGCAATTTGTCCGACCTCAGCATAACGGCAATTGTTATATTCTACAATTGTAAACGCAAATGGCCGTAATTCTTCCCTTGAAAAATGGATCAGATCCATCACAAGATAGTATTTTTGTTGGAATTTATAAAGACTGCTTGTAGGCATTTTTTCTGTAAATGGTGCCAGACGGATCAATCGCAGCATTTCATCCAGACTGGAAAACTCCAGACTAAACGGAACCGATGTCTCAAAAATTTCATTGTCCTCTTTCTGCTCAGTACCATTTGCATCTTCTGTCTCTGTCTTTTTTGCATCCTGGCTGTGCTTTGCCTTATATTTTTCGAGGAAATCATCGATAGCACTCTGTTTTTCCTCTTTATTCATCTGCCGAAATTCTGATAATTTTTCCGGTGCGAGCTGGTTCATCAGCTGTCCGACCGTATCCACAAGATTCTTAAAACTCATCTCGGAATCTCCGCCAAACGTGATCGCCATGCTGTGATCCTGCAAAAGTTCTGCCTTCACTACCGGTGAAATATTCTGCATACTGATATTGCCCTGCTCCTCTACCAGTTCCACCACCGCACGCATAAACTCCTGCGTCACCTCGGTATTTCCAATAATCTCATCAATATTGTATCCCATTTCACGGATTTCTTCTTCAGACAGTGCACATCTGATCTTATTTTCACCTAATCTCTCAATTTCCATATGTATTACCTTCTAAAACATCTTTCCGATGCTTTGCAATCCAAAAATACTTTATACCTTTCGAATGGCTTTGCATTCTTGGAATGCTGTTTCTTCTTATAAAGAATATGTTGTTATTTTCACAGCTATTATCCTATTTTTTTATGCATTTGTAAATAGGGTTTCGATTCCACATATCTGCCACAAAATAGGTCAATGCTGTCCATGTATACACGGAATAGAAAATGCCGTACTCATCAACGCCGTCCTTTAAAATTTTCTGTGCCTGCTCTTTTGTCAGAAAAGAAAAGCCGTCAAAACACTCGCTTCCCTCTGCACCGTCCTGTGACATACCTGTCAGAGTATCCCGGTTTAACACGATTTTCACAAGTGCGTTGCTCTCATCCGTCATTCCCGGTGTGCTGAAAAGACATGGATTGATCACTTCCAGTTCATCTGTATCCAAAACCTCAATTCCGGTTTCTTCTTTCAGTTCTCTTTTCGCAGTCACAAGCAATGGTTCGTCTTCCTCTTTATCTGCCGGATCGATCAGTCCCGCCGGGACACTCAGCAAAAATTGTCCTGCCGGATACCGGAATTCACGGTTCAACAACAGTTTTGGCTCACCGTTGGATGGATTCCAGATCGTGATGCAGCTCACCGCATCCGGAAGCATATTTTGAAATTCTTCCGTAGACTTCACTGCCACAAGATCATCTGCGCTCCGTCTTGTTGCATTATAGTAATGTCTGCCCTCGGCATACTGAAGATCAAATACTTTGATAAACTTTGTTTCCAACAGAGTTTTTATATTCTGTTTTTTGATTGTTGGACGCATGGCAGGCTCCTTTCTTATTCACAATTATTTACACCCGATAGCGATTCAGGCAGGAATAAATCTCCTGAATTCTTGGGATTGCGTATCCACCGGAGATAACGCCATGCTCTGCGGCAAATACCATTCCTTCCTGCTCTAACTTATGTTCTAACCACTGTGCCGTTTCTGAAATGGTACGCTTTCCATCCACCAGATGTTCCACAGTATATTTCAAAAGCAGTCCCAGTGCCGCCGTCTGCTCGCTGTCGATCAACTGCTCGATATAGCGCAGGTCGACATTCTGTTTTCCAAGCATAAAGCCATCCACACCAAGCGTCTTTACCTTCAAGCGCTCCGGCTCGCCTTTTTTCACTTCTCCGCTCCGGTAGTCCCTGCGTTTTACCGCTCCATTCCTGTCTTTTTCCATGACACGGTGGCTATCCGGTAAAACAAATGGTTTTGCTGTCTCCTGCATGATTGGAAATTGTCCACACAGGTTCTTTGCTTTCTCTGTGATATCCACAGGTTCATACTGATCCATCTGGATCACAGTGTCTGCAATGTGGAAAAATGCTCCCGAACTTCCCGCAACCAAAATGGTAGAAATTCCTGCTTTTTCATACAGATCCACTGCTCTGGATAAAAACGGTGTGATCGGCTCTTTGTCCGGGCTTACCACTTTCTGCATAAAGGCATCCCGCACCATAAAATTGGTGGCAGAAGTATCCTCATCCAGCAAAAGCAGTCTGCTGCCAGCCTCAACCGCTTCCACGATGCCAGCCGCCTGGGACGTGCTTCCACTCGCATCAGCAGTCGAAAAATCCTTCGTATCCCTACCGTTTGGAAGATCATTGATAAACATGGAAATATCTACGTTTTTGATAAATCTTCCATCCTCAGAGCGGAGCTTTTGTGCCGTTTCATCTGCGATCACATACTCCCTGCCATCTCCGGCAATATGATTGTATACGCCTAATTCCAACGCATTTAAAAGCGTAGATTTTCCATGATAACCGCCGCCTACGATCAGGGTGATTCCTTTGGGAACTCCCATTCCTGTAATCTTACCCCGGTGCGGCAGTTCTAATGTCACACGCATTGTTTCCGGAGAAACAAATTTTACAGACTGCTTCATTGGCTTGGAAGAGATACCGCTCTCCCTTGGCAGCACAGAGTCATCCGCCACAAAAGCAGCCAGTCCAAGTTCTGGCAGCTTCTCACGGATTGCCTGCTGATCTTCTGCCAGTTCCACAGCCTCTTTTACTTTTTGCGCATTCAGATTTTTATAATAAAAAGACTGCTCCACGCACTGTGGCAGATATTCAAATAAGATTTTTTCGAGTTCTTTTGCATTGATTGTTCTTCCATTTGCAGGAAACCCGACTGCAAATCTGGCGGTAATCTCTTTTTCACTGATTTCACATGCTGTCCTCTGCAGCACTTCCTGTCCACAGTGTGTCACTGAGATCAGCCCGCTTTTCCCGGAACCCTTCGCTTTAAAGTTAAACTGATTCACTTTTGCCGCAAAATTGCGAAGCAGTTCATCCGCCAATGCGGTTCTTGTCAGCTTATCTTTCATTGCAAATGCCGGAAATCCGGCTGCCTTCGTATCTACTGTCACCCTCACATCCGATGGTGCCGCAAACGGATCGCCCTGCACATGGTCAATTGACAATATGTATTTGGGGAACTGGTAACTTCCACGCAGGGATTTGTATAATGGGTAACTTTTATGGTCTATTGTTTTTAATTGTGATTGTAGGTCGTTGTATGATTGCATGGGGACTCCTTTTTGTATTGTGTTTTTATGAAATTTTTGTGCTATTTGCTCGTCTTTCTTATTTGCAAATATGTACCGCCTCTAATTAATTACTTCATTTAACTGAAAACTATGAAAAAGTATCAAATAGGTTTTCTTTATAGTATCCATGATATCATATAAATAACTTTATTGGGCAGATATTTTTTATAGATATTACAGAAAGCAAGTTATCGTTCATTCAGCAGTAAAACACTTGCTGCTTTGCTGCTGAATGAAGTGATTCACGAATGAACAGAATCCTTTTTCGATGCAAAAACTTAAAATGTGTTTTTTTCATCTATTATAATCACTTTTTACTTTTTTTTAAAGATAAACTCCCTTGCCCTTCATGAATAAGGGGCAAGGGAGTTAAAAATCTGAATTTTATGTAGGGTTACTTTTGACATCTACATAAAATTTAATATAAATGTTTCCTTTTTCGATAGTATGTAACACCGGCAAAACCGGATCCTAACAAAAACAACCATGCTGCCAATACCAAAAGATTATCGTCTTCGCCTGTCTTAGGAGATTCATTTTTCATTGAATCTGTCTGTTCCGTATTATTTTGAGGCACGGACTGCGGATTTTGATTTGCAGGATTTTGATTTGCAGGATTTTGATTTGTATTCAATTCCTTAACATCATCATCCGGCTTCTGGCTTTCACTCTGCTGAATTGCAAACGCAGTACTTGCCGAACCATCTGTCCACAGAATTTCCAGACTGTGTGTTCCTGCTGTCAGAGTGTCCAGATAAGAGGACTTCAACGTAACAATTGTGGATCCGGACTTAGCTTCATAATTCTCTGCTCCGATCTGCACACCATCTACCTTAATTCCGGTAAATTTAGAAAAATCGCCATTTCCCCGGACTGTGAGGCTGTTACCGCTCTGCAGGGCATAGCTGCTTCCAGTTCCTTCCGTGATCGCATAAGGAGTTTTGATTTCTCCCTCCGGAGTCTCTGCTGCTTTTTTTGGTATCACAACATCCGCCGCTTTAATCGCAGTCGTTCCACCTGCATCACTGAAATAACTGCCACACTTTGTACAAATCCAATACTCTATATTTCCATCTGTCGTCTGAGTTGCCTCTTTCGCATCAACCTTAGACAGTGTATGACCACCGTAAATATTCTTACACAGATTTCCAGAAACTTCAATCGTTGTTCCTGCTACTACCGGAACAGCAGCTTCGTCACCCTCACCATATGCTGCCAGGCCAGGATTTTTCTCGCTGTCAAAGGAACAGTCTGTATAAGTGCCTTCTGTATGTGTTCCAACAAATCCTCCGGCTTTATAGTCAGGACTGGCTGCTGTCACTTTTCCGGCAGCATAGCATTTCTCCAGTATCGCACCACCTGTCACATTTTTGTCTCCGATTTCTCCTGCAAATCCTCCCACTTTCGGATTGAATCCGGTTACTGAACTTGTCACATCACCGAGTGCGGCACAGGAAGAAGACTTTCCCTTCTGCATGTATCCCGCAAATCCTCCGGCGCGCCATTCATTTGCGACAACATCAACTTTTGCAATGCAATTGTCGTAAGTACTCATTGTAGCTGATTCAGCTTCCCATGCATATCCCACAAAGCCTCCGATTGCCCATAATCCTGTGACTTTTCCGGTTACTTTGCAATTCGTATAAGTGGAACTGCCATCCAGTCCCACAAAGCCACCTGTATTATCACCGCCTTCGATCGTAACGTCTGCCCTGCAGTGATCTGCCGTTACACGATTTGCCTCTCCGAACAGTCCGCCTGACATCATTGAATTATCTCCTACTTTTGTATTTACAATTGTTCCGGATACGGAAATATCATCAAAACAGATCGTATGACCAGAATTTGCCATTACAAATCCGGCTAAAATGGCAGAACTATTTTTTTCCATTCCTTCATTCGTTGCATAAATTCTGGCATCCACAATGTTGAGATCTTTCACTCCAACATTCGTTGCAGCTCCAGTATATGCTATTTGCCCAAAAAGGCCCGCTCTGTTTTTTTCTGTACGTTCATCTACAATAAGACCTGTGATCGTCTTTCCGTTTCCATCCAGAAAACCGGCAAACATTCTATCCTCGGTTGCTCCGCCCTCATACCACTTATATACGCCGATTGGATTCCATCTGTGTGCAGACAGATCGATATCATTTTCCAATCTGAAATACGCATCTTTATATACTGTTACATTATCTTCCACATCTTTTGCAATTTTAGCAAGCTGTGCTCCGTCTTCGATCCGATATGGATCTGCTTCCGTACCGCTTCCTCCTGCAAAATCTGTTGCCGCATTGTCCCGCCATGCTGTCTCCGGAACTCCGTCATCTGCCATAACCGGCATCCGTATGAATAACACTGCGATAAAACAGATGAGCATTGCTCCAGCATACTTAATTTTCTCTTTCATACCCAATACTTTCCTTTACTGTAATTTATTTGAATATATTCGTAAAAATACATATAACCCTATTTTATCTGCAAAAACAGCTTTCTTCAATCTGTCCGGCTCAAGCGGTTAATTTCCGGCTCAAGCGGTTTTTTTGCTGCTGTTTCTTGTTTTTTATCCGGAATTCATCTATTATGAAGTCAGATTATTTTTACGAAAGAGGAATTTGCCATGAGGATTGCACTGGTTGACGACTGTCCTAATGATTTAAGTATTATGCATCAGTTTCTTGCAGAGGCATTAGATACGGACTCTGTCATTACAGAATTTCATAACGGAGAAGATTTTTTACAGCACTGGAGTGCAGATACTTTCGATCTGATCGTTCTTGATATTTATATGGAACAGTTAACAGGGATCGAGATCGCACGGGTCATACGGGAAACGGATCCGAATGTCTGCCTTGTATTTGCCACTACAAGCAATGAATTCGCAAGTGAAAGTTATGAGGTGAATGCCTGTTATTATCTTTGCAAACCTTTTTTGAAGCAACAGGTTCTTGCAATGCTTGACCGGATCGGTCAGCAAAATCTTGAAGTTTCACGTACCGTCCTTCTTCCGAATGGGGAAAAAGTACTTTTACGCAGCATTATTTACGCAGATTACGCCTCTCACCGGGTAACTTTGCATTGCAAAAAGGATGAAACGATCACTCTGCGTGTACCCTTTCAGGAGATTGAACAGCTTCTGTGCCACTATTCCTATTTCTATAGTCCATGCAAAGGGATCATCGTTAATTTTTATGAAGTGTGCGGCCAGTCCGGTACGGTATTTTCCATGTCTGATGGCTCACTGATCCCGATCAGCCGCCGGAAGTCCGCTGATGTACTGTGTGCTTACTCATCGTTTTGCTTTGATAAGATCAGAAAGGAGATGTCATAATGCTTCCACCGCTTTCCCGCGTTTTTGAAATCTGCCTGTATTCCCTGCTGAACTTTTTTCCATTTTTGATATTTGCATTATATCCGTTCCTGGATGATCTCCGTTTTTCACGCACGAAAACCGGACTGTTGATTGTCGTCCTCACGTTTCTTCAGATTCTGTTCGGACTTCTCGCCTGTTTTTCAACCGGGAATATCTCTGCCGTATTGTCTTTGATCAGTACGCTTTCTTATGCATTTTTTTACTTTACTGTCATCAGGAAATCCCCAGGCCAGCTTTTATTCGTACTGCTTATGATTTCTAATATTGCCAATCTGGTCGTCATTACCGCAAAGTGTCTGGAAGGGCAGTTCTTCCCGGATTTTGCTCTTTTGCCTTACCGCTATTCAATGTCTTTGTTTATGGTGATCGTTGAAATTTTTATTTTAATACCGGTCTTTATTTTTCTGAAAAAAGTGATCACTCCTGCGATTTCCTGCTCACAGTCTTTTCATGAGTGGCGTTATCTCTGGCTGATCCCTGCAACCTTTTATCTGATCTGGTATTATATGGTCTATGGCAATTCGACTTTATCCGGGCTTGAGATCGCACTGAACCCCAAAAACATCATTGTATCTGTCTTTGTCAATGCCGGAGCACTTCTTATCTACTCCATCGTTGCCAGATTGATCGTAAATCAGGAACAGATCTTAAAGCTGCAACAGCAAAATCATCAACTGGAATTGCAGACTATCCAGTATGAAAAGCTTCAGGAAAGAATTGAAGATGCCCGCCGTGCAAAACATGATCTGCATCATCATCTGTCTGTTATGCAGGCTTATCTGGAGAAAAAAGATTATGAATCCTTAGCTTCCTATCTGGAACAGTATTGTAAGCAGTTACCGGATCATTCCCTGATCACGTTCTGTGAAAATATCGATGCAAATATCGTTCTGTCCCATTATGCACAGGAAGCAGAGCGTCTTGGCATTGCTTATTCTGTGGTCGCAAATATTCCGGCATCCTGTCCGGTTGAGGACCATGATCTTTCTGTTCTTTTTGGAAATCTGCTTGAAAATGCAGTGGATGCCTGTGTGGCTTCTAAGACAACTGCCCGAAGCATCTTTGTCCGGGCAGTTTATGAAAAAGGTTCTCTTTGTATTGCGATCGACAATACTTTTGATGGTAAAATTATGCAGGATCCGGATGGAACTTTCTTATCCTCCAAGCATGCCGGCAAGGGATTAGGTACTGTTTCCGTTCGGACAATTGCTTCAAAATATCACGGTACCTGCCGCTTTGACTGGAAGGATCAGATGTTTTTTGCATCCGTGATCTGCTTTGGAAAATAAAGGTTTTTGATTGTTCAAGTAATCGTTGGCAACTTCTTTTGTTGTTTTCCTTAATGTAACTATTATTTTTGAAGTATGCTTTGATCCATTGTCCTGCTTCACTTAAATCTTCTTCTGTCCGATCAGAATTTTTTATGCTATTTGCTCATCTTTCTTATGTGCAAATATATACCACCTGTATTAATTACTTCATTTGACTGAAAACTATGAATATGCATCAAATAGGATTTATTTATAGTATCCATGATATGATATAAATAACTTTATTGGGCAGATATTTTTATAGATATTACGTAAAGTAAGTTATTGTTCATTCGGCAGTAAAACACTTGCTGCTTTGCAGCGTAAAGAAGTGATTCACGAATGAGCAGGCTTCTTTTACGATGCAAAAACTTAAAATGATTTTTTTCATCTATTATAATCACTTTTTACTTGTTTTTTGAAAGATAAAACCCTGCATAATCACTGGGATTATGCAGGGTTTACCGTTCCCTATTATAACATACCAAGTAATAACCGGGAACTACAGCCGTTGCTGTGAATCTGCAACTTGCTCATGCATTATAACATACCAAGTAATAACCGGGAACTACAGCAGACTGTATGAGTTCTGATGTGGACTTGCAATTATAACATACCAAGTAATAACCGGGAACTACAGCGTCTCAAATACCGTATGCTCTTATCGGTGGATTATAACATACCAAGTAATAACCGGGAACTACAGCACTGCCGTTACCAACTCACGCAATTTTTTATTATAACATACCAAGTAATAACCGGGAACTACAGCCTTGTGCGCCCTCGTCTTCCTCGGGCGTTTATTATAACATACCAAGTAATAACCGGGAACTACAGCGTTCTTTCGCAAGTCTCTCCTGCACAATGCGATTATAACATACCAAGTAATAACCAGGAACTACAGCCGTTGTGGAACCAGTTTGCCGGGCCGGTGCATTATAACATACCAAGTAATAACCGGGAACTACAGCTACACTCATGGCGGCGTTCCGCAGTGGTAAATTATAACATACCAAGTAATAACCGGGAACTACAGCCTGGTAGCCTTATAGGCAAGGCCGGGCGTTATTATAACATACCAAGTAATAACCGGGAACTACAGCCCCTTTTTCTTCGTCCTGAAAGTGAACTATATTATAACATACCAAGTAATAACCGGGAACTACAGCCTCCCAGTGTTTCCGTTACCGTCACAAGACATTATAACATACCAAGTAATAACCGGGAACTACAGCATTTTCAGCTACAACATTCTGTCCATTTGTATTATAACATACCAAGTAATAACCGGGAACTACAGCAAAGAGCCTTTTAAATTTCTAGTTGTTATGATTATAACATACCAAGTAATAACCGGGAACTACAGCTTTAAGTAAATTTCTACATAATCCGCATATATTATAACATACCAAGTAATAACCGGGAACTACAGCTGCATGTATTGTTCCGCTAAGTAATTCGGTATTATAACATACCAAGTAATAACCGGGAACTACAGCTGGTTCTGCTTCAACTTTTGGCACAAGAAAATTATAACATACCAAGTAATAACCGGGAACTACAGCATTTTCCGCATCATTATTATCTGTACCACTATTATAACATACCAAGTAATAACCGGGAACTACAGCATTATCTGCAATAATGTTTTGACCATTTGTATTATAACATACCAAGTAATAACCGGGAACTACAGCTAATAAATTAGAATTAAATTTTGAAGTTGATTATAACATACCAAGTAATAACCGGGAACTACAGCATGTAATGGCTTCTTTATCAACCGATTCTGATTATAACATACCAAGTAATAACCGGGAACTACAGCCAGAAATGCGGACGCATTGCGGACGCTCAAATTATAACATACCAAGTAATAACCGGGAACTACAGCTCAAGCTGTTTGGGAATCGTTTATTGATGAATTATAACATACCAAGTAATAACCGGGAACTACAGCCACGTTTATGCGCATGGCTTTTGGCGGTCGATTATAACATACCAAGTAATAACCGGGAACTACAGCTGTCGGTGCTTTTTGGTCTTCCTGTCTATAATTATAACATACCAAGTAATAACCGGGAACTACAGCTTAACTGCTCAATGTACTCCGTTGCTGTGAATTATAACATACCAAGTAATAACCGGGAACTACAGCACAATTCCTTTCATGCCCCCGCCTTTTTCATTATAACATACCAAGTAATAACCGGGAACTACAGCTTTAGTAAAACGTTTACATAACGTAACTCGATTATAACATACCAAGTAATAACCGGGAACTACAGCAAACTGGGTAGAGATCAATGTCGGAGACGTATTATAACATACCAAGTAATAACCGGGAACTACAGCAATAGTTCTTGTAATGTTTTTTACCATGTATTATAACATACCAAGTAATAACCGGGAACTACAGCTTTATATGCATTTAATCTACAACTTTCAAAATTATAACATACCAAGTAATAACCGGGAACTACAGCAAATGGCATAGAATATACATGCTTATGTAAATTATAACATACCAAGTAATAACCGGGAACTACAGCAGAAAATGATAGATTGTTTTATTGGAGAACATTATAACATACCAAGTAATAACCGGGAACTACAGCATCTCCGCTGTCCATTCCTTCGCCTATCGTATTATAACATACCAAGTAATAACCGAGAACTACACCCCTGGTCTTGGATTGACAGGAAAAGCAGCGAAATCCACTCCGTTTTTATGTAACCATTTTGCACCACACTTTGCCATAAAATCATTGGGATTATCTCCAAATAATCCAATAACCACACAGTCTGAGCCTTTCGGATTTTCATAATAAGTTCCATAGAAACCGTCTTTTTCGATTTCAAAAAATTGCTTTTTCACAACCTTTAATGATTCAATCTTATTGCATTCTACATTTATTTCTACGAAAAAAATAATACTTTAAATAAACGCGATCATATATAACGGTAATGTAATGATACCATCATCACTTACACCTATATTACCATCAACAAACTTGTATCCATAAGGAATATCTGCATTCGTTTTCAAAATAGATTTTAAGGAATTAGCCCGCGTATTTCCACTTTTAACCTCAATCGGAACTACCACACCATCTTTTTGGATCATAACATCAATTTTTCTCTTGGTTGTCTCATTTTTATAGAAATATAACGGATATCCTTTCTTGTAAAGTGCATCTGCTATGGCACATTCATATATACCGCCTTTTGAGTTTCCGAATAACGTATTTTCTACGATATGTTGCTTTAATGAAAAATCTTTCATCGCCATCAAAAGAGATAAATCCGTTGTGTATGCCCTGAAAAAGTCATCTCTTGCATAGTCATCCAGATCAAATCTGACATCTGTTACCAGTTTGCATAAATGCACCATATCCGCACGAAGCAGCCACTCAATACTTGAAAAATATTTTTGTGCCCGACCACCATGCTCGACCTCTTTATATTGAAATTTATGGTTTTCCTTATCCAGTAACTGTTTTGCAAGAGAAAGATAACACTTCTCTGCTTTTACCTTTTCCTCAGCTGTTGCATAATGTGCTATGTCATACTGGTATCCCTGTAAGAGGCTGCGCTGTATCCTGTCAATTTCCCTAAAATCTTTTGTGTCTATATATTTCTGTACTGCCTCTGGCATACCACCTATTGCAATGTACTGTCTGTAATAATTCATCATTTGCGAATGAATTGCTTCAGGCACAATCGTTTTAGAACGCAGATAACCACAGAGATTTTCTATCATATCCCCGGATATTCCCATTCCCCACAGAAACTCTTCAAAATCAATCCCATACATTTTCAAATAATCAACATATCCAACCGGATAAGAAGAGGCACGTTTGTAGTCGATTCCAAGAAGTGAGCCAGATACAATTACATCATATTTATTATCTATCGCCCAAAATTTAAGTGATGTGACCGCTTCCTGACATTCCTGAATTTCATCCAGAAAAATCAATGTTTTTCCAGGAATAATTTTCTTTTCAGGGAAGCGGAACCGCATACCCATAACCATAGCATCTACGGTAAGATCTCCAGAAAATATCTCCATCGCAGAAGGCATCTGTTTAAAATTAATTTCAACCAGTTCTTCATAATTTTCTTCGGCAAAACGTTCAACGGTATATGTCTTTCCTGTTTGTCTGGCACCCTGAACGACAAGGCACTTCTTATCCTTTGTGTTTATCCAGTTTTTCATAAAATTTGTTGCTTTTCTTTTTAACATAAGGCACCTCTGATCAACATAAATAACACTTTTTAATGTAAATCATCAACATTTTAGGAAGATAAAATGTATATCTGTCAACATTTTAGAAAAATTATATCATTAATTTGAATCGATGAAAAGGATTATTGCAAATTTCATCCGCAGTACCTGTAAAAGTATGGCATAATTTCCACGAAAACAACTGTAATTTTCTTCCAGCATGTGCTATGATGATGACATAAATGTAGCAACACGAAAGACATTCCACTGCACTTTTCCGTAAGCGCTGCGGATTTATGACACACAGAAGGAGGATTTTATGTACGAATTTACAGAAGACTGTATGCTTCATATTGATGCAATCGATGAAGAACACAAGCGTCTGTTCCAGATGATAAATGAAGCATTCGAATTAGTTGAGAAAACAGAGGATGTGACAGCCATCGGTCAAAGCCTGATCGCAAACCTGAAAGATTACGCAGCTACGCACCTTGCTCATGAGGAGGCTTATATGGAGAGTATCCATGATCCTGAGCTTCCTCTCCAGAAGACAGAACATGCTGCATTTGCAAAGACGATCAACGAATTTAAACTGGATACCACATCACCACGCAATGCCAAGAGATCGTTAAATGAACTTCTTACTTACCTCGTGCACTGGCTTTATCATCATATTTTAAGCAGCGATATGATGATCGGGAAAATGATCCCTACGGAAGAATCTACAGAGGATCCATTTGCATTCACGGACAAATACAAAACCGGCATCACATTTGTCGATGATGAGCACCGCAAGCTGTTTGAGATCATCAGTGATACCAATGACCTCATCCACGACCAGCTTTTACATGATAAATACGATGAGATCATGCGTCTGCTGGCAGAACTGAGAGATTATACGGAATTACATTTCAGCGAGGAAGAGGCTCTGATGGAGCGCATCCATTATCCTGAACTTCCTTCACAGAAACGGGCACACGCTGCATTTGTAGACCGTCTTGTAAATATCGATCTGGATGAAATGGAGGATCTGGATGACAACCAGCAGGTATATCTTCTTGATCTGATCCAGTTTTTACTGAACTGGCTTGCAAACCACATTCTTGCCTGTGATAAAAAAATTGGTGAATATATGCGCGAAAATCATATTTCTGAATAAGCAGGAACAGTTGTATGGGTTTTTACCCGAATGATAAAAGATCACAAGTCATCCGGTCAAAAACTCATACAACTTTTTTTTATTTTCTTACTTGACAAAGTCAAGTATTGGTTTTATACTGTGTGCAGTTGGAAACGTAAATACTCAGTTTTCGATATGAAAATTGGATTTCGCTTTGCGATGTAAGGAGGATTTATGCTAATATCAACTCTTTCCTACTATACAACTGAACTATATAAAGAATTTGCTGCTTACACAACAGAAAAGCTCCATGAGTTAGGTCTTAACTTTGGTCAGATGTACTTTATCATTTATGTGGGCAAACATCCTGAGTGTACCCCATCAGAACTGACCAGCGCCTTAAAACTGGACTGGGGACATTCGCAGCGCTCCGTTGCGAAACTTGCAGAAGATGGTTTTCTGATCAAAGAAAAGAAATCCGGCCGCAGTTACCGGCTAACCTTAACCCCTCTTGGAAAACAGGCTTTTGATGTCTGCCATCAGGTACTTTTCGACTGGGATGCCACCAAATTGACCGGTCTTACCAATGAGGAGCAGCAGCTCCTTTTAAATCTGTTGTGTAAAATATCAATTCAGAAAGTGTGAGATTATGTACGAAACAATTCAGACTCCCTTCAATTATGGAGGATTAACCTTAAAAAACCGCATTATTTTTGCCCCTACAACATTCGGTTTATCGGATGAAGATTACTTTGAAAAAATACGCCGGATCGCAGCTGGCGGCTGCGCTATGATCATTGTCGGAGACGTTCCGGTTGGAAAAAGTCATTTCGGAAAATCACTTTTTGACAAAAAAGGCTTTGCATTCTATGAAAAAGTGATCGGGATCGCCCATGACAATGACTGTAAGGTATGCGCCCAACTTCATCAGTCCGATTCCAATATCAAAGCCATGTTAAAATATGTTCCGGGCGTGCTCACAAAACGGATCAGCATGCAGGAACTCCGCCCTCTTTTAAATAATGAGGTTGCTCCATATATTACGAATATGCCTCACAAAAAAGTAAAAGAGATCACCTCTGCTTTCGGCACTGCCGCTGTTCTCGCAAAAAAAGCAGGATTTGATATGATCCAGATCCACGGTGACCGTATGTGTGGAAGTTTCAGTTCTTCCATTTACAACCACCGCACCGATGAATACGGCGGAACTGCCGAAAACCGTGCCCGTTTTGCAGTGGAGGCTGTTTCTGCCGTCCGCGAAAAACTGCCGGATATGCCAATCGATTACAAGCTTGCCGTCCGTCAGGAGAATCCACACTACGGAAATGCAGGTGTTATCGAGGATGAGCTGAAGGTATTTGTTCCAATGCTTGAAAAAGCAGGCGTTACAAGCTTCCATGTCACACTCGCAAACCATTCTGATCTTGAGAATACCATCCCACCAAAAAACCATCCGTATTTTGGTGAACCGGGATGTTTCCTGAAATTCTGTGATGAGGTAAGACAGTACACCAATCTTCCGATCTGTGGTGTCGGCGGACTTACCGATCCTGATTTTGTGGAAAAACAGCTTGCCGATGGCCGCATCCAGTGTGCTGCCATGAGCCGCCAGTTACTGGCTGATCCTGACTGGGTAAACAAGCTGAAAGATGGTCATGCAGACCAGATCCACCGCTGCGTCCGCTGCAACAAAAAATGTCTTGGCGGGCTGATGCAGCATCAGGGAACACACTGTATTTATGAGAAATAATTTTTAAAATCGAGTAGGAGGGAATTTATTAAATCCCCGTCCTCTCACACCACCGTGCGTAC
>OGZX01000752.1_pt1 | contig 37287 bp, 32 predicted proteins | sample 1576881 | NCBI WGS metagenome assembly OGZX01 (sample SAMEA3541542, study PRJEB24748) | human gut metagenome | biome: human gut; feature: human-associated habitat; material: faeces | place: China | collected 2012 | reverse complement strand
AACGGGATGATGTTCACAAGGGCCACGGAGCTGTATCTGGAAGAGCACGGGATGACGGAACTTATACCGGAAGAGACATTACTGAAAAGCTATTTCCAGTGGGTGAAGAAGGTGGAAAGAAAATAGTTTCGTTATTCAGATATTTATCGTACTTTTGTAGTCTGTAAACCAGCTATTAGATTCTAAGAAAGAATACAACTATGCGCTATAAACTTTCGGCACCCGCCACTCTGCACACCACTATTCAGCTCCCGGCATCCAAGAGTATCAGTAACCGGGCTTTGATATTACATGCTTTGGCACAGGGGTGCATCACACCCGCCAATCTGAGCGATTGCGACGACACCCGTGTCATGATAAAGGCTTTGGACGGAAATCCCGAACATATCGACATCCTTGCCGCCGGAACAGCCATGCGTTTTCTCACCGCTTATCTCAGCGTAACACCCGGTACACGCATCATTACGGGTACCGAACGGATGCAGCAACGCCCTATACGGATTCTTGTGGATGCCCTGCGCGAACTGGGTGCACAGATAGAATATGCCGGCAAAGAGGGTTACCCTCCGCTACGCATCACGGGCACAGAGCTGGCAGGCGAAGAAATCACGCTGGCCGGAAACGTAAGTTCACAATATATATCTGCCTTACTGATGATTGGTCCGATTCTGAAAAACGGACTGAAACTGAACCTGACGGGAGAAATCATCTCACGCCCCTATATCAACCTGACGTTGCAACTGATGAAGGAATTCGGTGCAGAAGCCGCATGGAGTTCCGAAAGCAGCATCACCGTCCGCCCCGGCACTTACAAAGACATACCTTTCACGGTGGAAAGTGACTGGAGTGCTGCGTCCTATTGGTATCAGATGGTTGCCCTGAGCTGTGACGATGCGGCTAACGAGAAGGAAACCGTAAAAACTGAGGTGGAATTATCAGGACTTTTCCCACGCAGTTATCAGGGAGACAGCCGGGGAGCGGAGATATTCACGAAACTTGGTGTACGGACAGCACATACCGACCGTGGAGTAGTATTGACCAAGATGGGCAGCCCTGTTGCCCGCATCAAGGAAGATTTAGTCGATATACCCGACCTGGCACAAACTTTCGTTGTGACTTGTTGTTTAATGAACATACCTTTCCGCTTCACCGGATTGCAGAGTCTGAAAATCAAGGAAACAGACCGGATTCAGGCACTCATCACCGAATTGCATAAGTTGGGATATGTGGTGAAGTCGGAAGAGGACAGTATATTAATCTGGGACGGTGAGCGCCATGAACCGGAAGCCAATCCCGTTATCGCAACTTACGAGGACCACCGGATGGCAATGGCCTTTGCACCTGCCGCCATGCAGATGCCGTCTTTGCTGATTGCAGAGCCTCAGGTGGTTTCCAAATCTTATCCGGGATATTGGAAAGATTTGCAACAAGCCGGATTTGAAATAGAAATAGAGGAATAGAATATGTGGATACTGATAATAAGTCTGATTGCACTTGTCTGCATTGCACTTCTGGCAGGATACATCCGCAACCGCCGCTTGCAGAAGAAAATTGAGCGCGGAGAACTGGATGCCATGCCCGAAGTGAAAGAAGTGGATGCAGAGTGTTGTGGACAGCATGAGGTATGCGAACGGGACAGTCTGCTGGCTGCCGTCAGCAAGAAGATAGAGTATTACGACGATGAAGAGTTGGACAAGTACATCGGCGTTGCTCCCGAAGATTATACTTCCGAACAAGAAGATGAATTTAGGGATATATTCTATACCATGCAGGATACTGACGTCGCCGGATGGGTGCGAAGCCTGCAACTACGCGGGATTGCGCTGCCGGATAATATAAAAGACGAGGTATTCCTTATTATAGGAGAGAGAAGAATACATTAATTACAATGGATCTACTGCAATATACATTCTTTCAACACGCCCTTATCGGCAGTTTGCTGGCAAGCATCGTTTGCGGGCTTATCGGTACATACATTGTAACGAGACGGTTGGTGTTCATTAGCGGCGGACTGACACATGCTTCTTTTGGCGGTATCGGCCTGGGCCTCTATGCAGGCATCTCCCCTATTCTGGCAGCCGGTGTTTTTGCTGTGTTGTCTGCGTTTGGGGTGGAGTGGCTGAGCAAACGCAATGACATGCGCGAAGATTCGGCCATTGCGGTGTTCTGGACATTGGGTATGGCATTGGGTATCATGTTCACTTTCCTTTCTCCGGGGTTTGCACCCGACCTGTCTGCTTATCTGTTTGGCAATATCCTGACGATTACTATGACTGATATAGCGTTGTTGGCTGGGCTTGCGATGATACTGACTATCTTCTTTGTGCTTTATCTGCACCCGATTATTTATGTTGCTTTCGACAGGGAGTTTGCCCGGTCGCAAGGGATTCCGGTGCAGATATTTGAGTACGTGCTGATGATGTTTATTGCGCTGACCATCGTTGCTTGCCTACGCATGGTGGGTATCGTGCTGGTCATTTCGCTGCTCACCATCCCGCAAATGACGGCGAATTTATTCTCACACCGTTTTCACCGCATTATATGGTTGTCCATCGGCATCGGTTATCTCAGTTGCCTGGGGGGATTGATGATATCTTATTATCTCAATGTGCCTTCGGGGGCGGCTATCATCTTCTTTTCCATTATTATATATGTAGTATGTAAGCTGGGAAAAAGTTTTTATTTATCTTTACGGCAGAAAACGCAGAACCCGTAAAACCCACTGGCATAGTTTGAAACGCAAAGCAATCTACCTTACTGGCATCTTAGTGACTTTGATGCTCGTTGCCGGATGTTCCACTCGAAAGAATACAGCCGGTACACGCTTCTACCATGCCCTGACCACCCGCTACAACGTTTACTTCAACGGCAATGAAGCCTATAAAGCCGGACTCGAAGCGCAACAGCAAGGAAATAAGGACAACTATATGGAGGTGCTTCCCCTCTACCCCATAGGCAATAAAGAAACCACAAGTATCGGCACTTCCGACTTCGACCGTGCTATTGAAAAAGCACAAAAAGCCATCCGGCAGCATTCCATCAAACGACGCCCTATCCGCAAGCCGGGGCGGGCATACACCGATGAATACAAGAAATGGCTGGCACGTCGTGAGTTCAATCCCTTCATACACCGCGCATGGCTGTTACTGGGCAAAGCGCAATATCAGAAAGGAGACTTCCCGGAAGCTGCATCAACATTCTCCTACATCGCACGCCTTTACGACGGACAAACGGGCATTACTTCCGAAGCACTCATCTGGCTATCCCGCTGTTACTCTGCATTGGGTTGGCAATATGACGCCGAAGATGCCTTGAACCGGGTAAATAACGACAGTCTGCCCCTGTCACTGGCAGTTCCGTATGCCTCGGCAACGGGAAATTTCCTGTTGGGCAGCAAGCGGTACAGGGAAGCCATTCCGCATCTGGAAAAAAACGCCAAGAGCGAAAAGAATAAGAAACAGAAAGCACGCTGTTACTACCTCCTGGGGCAGACCTATCAAATGTTGCAGCAACCGGAGCAAGCCTATCAGGCTTACAGCAAAGTAATCCGCCTCAACCCACCGTATGAGCTGGCCCTCAGTGCCCGCATCCGGCAAACGGAAGTGATGCCCGCTGCTAACAGCCGTAAAATCACAGGAAAACTGTTGCGCCTCAGCCGTGATGAAAAGAATGAAGAATTTCTGGACCAGATATATTATGCACTGGGCAACGTCTATCTTGCCGAAAAAGATACGGTTCAGGCCCTTGCCGCCTATCATAAAGGTATAGAAAAGAGCAAACGAAACGGCGTGGAGAAAGGTGTTCTGCAACTCACGCTGGGAAATCTGTATTGGCAGCAGGCGCGCTATGCCGAAGCGCAAAAAGCATACGCCGAAGCCATCGGACTGATAGACAAGACGCATCAGGAATATGATACCGCCACCACCCGTTCGGAAATTTTGGACGAACTAGTGCCACACACCACTGCCATACAATTGCAAGACAGCTTGCAGCGCCTTGCCGGAATGACGGAAGAAGAAAGGCTGAGCATAATAAAGGAAATCATCGCGCAAGTCATTGCCCGGGAAGAAGCAGAACGCAAAGCGGCAGAGGAAGCGGAACGAGAAACCAACCGTCAACAAATGCTTGATGAAGCTGCCAACCAATTGCCCACCACTTCCATCATCACCCGACCGGGACAAAGTACCACCACTACTCCGCAAACCACCCAACCTACCATAGGGGGAAAGCAAGCCTGGTACTTTTATAATCCGCAATTAGTGGAACAGGGGAAAGCGGAATTCCAACGTTTATGGGGACGCCGGAAACTGGAAGATAACTGGCGGAGAAAGAATAAAACTGTAGTCGCCCTGGATGATTTCGGGGAAATAGATTATAACGAGCCCGAACAGATTGCCGGAACAGATTCTATTCAGAACAATAAGGAAGGTGAAACTGACCGTACCCACTCGCAGAATAGTGAGAACGGGAAAACAGGCATCGGTAACAACGAAAAAACAGGCACCGACAGCCTTGCCAACGACACGCATCTCCCAGAATACTATCTGTCGCAAATTCCACTGACAGAAGAAGCAATGCAAGCTTCAAACGTATTGTTATCAGAAGCCCTGTATGGCGCCGGAATGATATTCAAAGACCGTATGCAGGATTTCCGGAAAGCGGAAGCTGCTTTTGAAAGGCTTGTACGCCAGTTCCCGGACTTCGCACAATTGGATGAGGTGTATTATCAGTTATTCCTGACTGAATTAGCGATGGAGTATTATGGGAGAGGGAGTAGATCCTTCGACAAGCTCAGGATGACGGATGACAACCTTTCTGCACAGCAATATGCGGGAACCCCTTTACAAAAAGCCGAAAGATATAAATCCGAGCTTATCGCCCGCTTCCCCGAAAGCCGTTACGCCAAAACGCTGGCCGACCCGGATTTTGCGGAGAACGCCGTGCACGGTAAGCAACGTGAAGACTCGCTTTATACCCATGCCTACGAGCATTTCCAGGCGGGAGACACTGCCACCGTACGTGCTGCCGCGCATCTTTCCGCAGAGATATATCCTCTGGGACAGCATCGCCCGAAGTTCATGTTCCTCGATGCCGTCACCCGCCTGCAAGGTGGAGAAACCAAGCAATTCCTCGCCACCCTGAAACAGCTTGTACAGCAATATCCTCAGAATGAAATCACCGACCTCGCCGCCCATATACTGAAAGGTGTACAGGAAGGGCGTTTGCTGGCCCGCGACAGTCATACATTCGGTTCCATCTGGCAACGCCGGAATGCCGAACTTGCCGAAGCCGGTAACTTATTAGGCGATAGCCTGGGCAATGCCGCCGTCCTTCCACCGGACAGTGCATTCAGCACGGAGCGCAATGTTCCGTTCCTCTTTATCCTTGCCTACGAAGAAGGAAAAGTAAACGAAAACATGCTTCTGTTTGAAGTGGCACGCTATAATTTCTCCACCTTCCTGGTGAAGAACTTCGACCTTGCCTTTGCTCACGAACGGGGTATCGGGATGCTGCAAATCAAGCCGTTCAGCAATTATGATGAAGCGCAGCAATATTTCCGCAGACTCTATGCCACTCTTGAAATGGCTGCCCGTCTGAGCGGTATGCGTGCAGTGCTCATTTCGGAAGCAAATTATGAACAACTCATCAAGCAATACAGTTTTGATGACTACGACACCTTCTACCGTGCCCACTTCTCTTCCATTCCGGAGCCCGAGCTGAAAGGTTACACACTGGACGAACCTCTGCTGAACCTGCCTACCGAGGAAGAAGAACGGCAGAAAGAAGAAAATCTGCCTGCGGAAGAGGACGACCCGGAAAATGGTGTTATCTTTGAGGACTGAAAACATAAAATATGAAGAAAGACAGATTACTTTGGGTAGACGATGAAATCAGTTTGTTGCGACCGCACATCCTGTTTCTGGAAGGCAAAGGTTACGAAGTCGACACCGTAACCAACGGACAGGATGCGCTCGACCGTTGCCGTGCCACTACCTACGACCTCATCTTTCTGGACGAAAACATGCCCGGACTGAGCGGTCTGCAAACTCTGGCATTGATAAAAGAAATCTGCCCCACCGTTCCCGTCATCATGATTACCAAAAGTGAAGAAGAAAATATCATGGATATGGCTATCGGGCAAAAGATAGCGGATTACCTTATCAAACCCGTCAACCCCAACCAGATATTACTGTCACTAAAGAAGAACCTGCACCGCCGGGATATAGTCAGCGAGGCCGCACAAACGGGCTATCAACAGAACTTCGGCAAGATAGGCATGCAAATCAACGATTCGCTGACCGCCGCCGACTGGATGGAACTATACCGCCGCCTCGTATATTGGGAACTGGAACTGGAAGCAACGGACAGCCCCATGAGTGAAATGCTTGCCATGCAGAAGGCAGAAGCCAATTCTGCTTTCGCCAAGTTCATCAAGAAGCACTATGCGGACTGGGTATCAACGCAAGACGCTCCTCTCGACCGTCCACTCATGAGCCCTGACATCTTCAAACGTGTTCTTTTCCCTCTGTTGGACAAAGGTGAAAAGGTGTTCTTCATCGTCCTCGACAATTTCCGCTACGACCAATGGCGAGTCCTTGCCGACGAACTGTCCGGCTTGTTCAACATCGACGAACAACTTTATTTCAGCATCCTGCCCACTGCCACACAATATGCCCGCAACGCCATCTTCTCCGGTTTGATGCCCGACCAGATAGCGCGGCTCTTTCCTGAATTGTGGGTAGATGAGGACGAAGAAGAAAATAAGAACCTGAACGAAGCCCCGTTGATACGCACCATTATCGAGCGTTATCGCCGTAACGATACATTCTCTTACCATAAAATAAATGACGCCGCAGGTGCCGAACGCCTGTTGGCACAACTGCCTGCACTGGCACAGAACGACCTTAATGTTGCCGTGTTCAACTTCATCGACATGTTGAGCCACAGCCGCACGGAAAGTAAGATGATACGCGAACTCGCCTCCACCGAGGCAGCTTACCGCAGCATCACGCTTTCGTGGTTCCGCCATTCACCGTTGAGTGACCTGCTGAAAGCACTTGCCAGCCGACAGTATCGTGTCATTATCACTACGGATCATGGCAGCATCCGCGTAGACAACCCGGTAAAAGTGCAAAGCAACAGCAAGGAAATCAATGCCAACCTGCGCTATAAATTATCACGCAACATGGCATACAATCCTAAACAAGTATTCGAAATCACCCGCCCCGCAGATATACACCTGCCCTCGCCCAATGTGAGCACACGTTATATTTTTGCCACCGGACGGGATTTCTTTGCTTATCCGAACAATTATAATCACTACGTCAGCTACTACACTGATACTTTCCAGCATGGGGGAATATCGATGGAGGAGATGATTATTCCGTTGATTACGTTGGGGGGACGAAGCTGATGGTAAGTCTCCTACCACCTCTCCCTACGGGTACTCCTCCTCCCAGGAGGAGGAGAATTGAGATAGTCTACTAATAAATCACATAAGTTAAAGATAATATGGAAATCAAAATTCAATCTCTGGACCATATCCACGAAGCCGCCCGCGAATTTATCGCTGCAATGGGCGACAATACCGTTTTTGCTCTTTACGGAAAGATGGGAGCCGGTAAAACTACATTTGTCAAGGCACTTTGCCAGGAATTGGGCGTTGAGGACGTCGTTACCTCTCCCACTTTTGCCGTCATCAATGAGTACCGCTCGGACATAGCGGGCGAACTCATTTATCATTTCGACTTCTACCGCATCAAGAAGCTGGAAGAAGTATATGACATGGGGTATGAGGATTATTTCTACAGCGGAGCGCTCTGCTTTATTGAGTGGCCGGAATTGATAGAGGAACTGTTGCCGGGCAATACGGTACGCGTCACTATCGAAGAACTGGAAGATGGCTCACGCAAGCTGACAATGGAAAGCCAGGAATAAGTCACTATGAGCCAATACATCATTCAGGGAATTTTTGCAGTAGCCGGTATCATTTCATTGCTGGCTGCGGTGTTCGACTGGGAATGGTTCTTCACCGCACGGAACACTCAGTTTGCGGTAAGGAGTGTGGGACGACAGCGTGCGAGGTTATTTTATGGAGTGCTGGGGGCTATCCTTATCGGGATGTCGGTGTTCTTCTTTCTGAATACGCCGCCGGTATGATTTTTTAGACACGGATTACACAGATTACACGGATTTCTTTACTAAATGCATACTGATGCAATTATAGTATAGTGTTAGAATCCGTGTAATCTGTGTAATCCGTGTCTAAAAGATATATTATTGCCATCCCCCGCCGAGCGCCTTATACAGCCGCACCAGCGTTATCTGCTTATCCCGTATCGCATTACTCAGCCCTATCTGCGCATCAAAATATCCACGTTGAGCATCCAGCACATCCAGATACCCGATAACCCCGTTGATATACTGTAACTGGGCCAGCTCCACATTCGTCCGTGCCGCCTGCTCCAATTGCAGACGTGACTCATAAATCTCCTTTATCTTGCCAAAGTCCACAATCGCATTCCGCGCATCCTTGAAGGCAGTCAACACCGACTTTTCATACGCATAGACCTCCGCCTCATACGCCGCCTTCTTCGCCTTCAGCATCGCCCGGTTCTTACCCATAGCAAACAGCGGCGTCAACAACGAACCGCTCAGGAAATGATAAGGTGACTTCAGAAAATCCGAAAACTCGGTACTCTCTAACCCGTAGTGAGCCGTCAGACTGAGACGGGGAAACATATTGGTGTATGCAAGTCCCACCGTCGCATTCGCAGCAATCAGCTTCTGCTCTGCCTGACGCACGTCCGGACGACGTTCCAGCAGCGTGGAAGGAAGCCCCACAGGAAGACTTTCCGGCAGTTTCACCTCTTCCGGCAGCACCGAACGCTCTATCTTTCGCGGATACTCGCCCGCCAGGAAAGCAATGTCGTTCTCTTTGATAGAAATCTTCCGTTCCAGGTCCGGCACCAGCGTTGCCGTACGTGCCAACTCCACCTGGGCCTGCTGATAAGAAGTTTCCGAAGTCAGACCACCCTCAAAACGAAGTTTTGCCAACCGGACACCCTCCTTACGGGCACCGAGTGTCTGGCGTACAATTGCCAATTCATTATCCAACGCCACCAGCTCGAAATAGGCCTGTGCCACTTCTGCCACCAGACTCATCTTCAAGGCACGTTGCGCTTCTATCGAACCCAGAAAGTCCGCCATACTCTTATCCTTCGCCCAACGCAGATTTCCCCAAAGGTCCACCTCCCACGAAACGATTGCTTTCGCCTCATAACTCCGGTCCGAATCATAATTATCGCCGCCATAGTTCTCCGCCTCCTTGTCTGCATACAGCTTGCCACTGACTTGCGGGAAAAGATTGGCAAAGTCTATGCGCTTCATCGCAGCCAATTCCTTCACCCGTGCGGCGGCAATCTTCATGTCCTTATTATATTCCAGCGTCCGCTCGATGAGCGCCTGCAGGGTAGTATCAGTGTAGATGGTCCACCACTGGCGGTCGGCAATGGAAAGTGTATCCTGCTCCGTAGAGTCGAGTTGCTGCGGCAGGTCCAGTTCCGGACGCGCATAGTGTTTACCCAACTGGCAGGAACTGAGCACCAATGCCAGCACCATCATATAGTATATCGTATATTTCCTTTTCATAACTTATCGTTTTAATCGCTTCGCAACTTTCTTAATATTCGCACCTTTCGCTTTTGCCTTCGCCTTATAAATCAGCACGAAGAAGAACGGTACCAGCAAGATACCTACCGTCACAGCCAGAATCATTCCGAAGAATACGCCCGTACCGATGGCCTGACGGCTTGCCGAACCCGGTCCGCTGGCAATCACCATCGGCAACATACCGAGGATAAATGCCAACGACGTCATCAGGATAGGACGGAAACGCAACTGCGATGCATGCAGAGCGGCTTTCACCACATTCGCCCCACGGTCCACCTGCTCTTTGGCAAACTCCACAATCAGAATGGCATTCTTTGCTGCCAGACCGACCAGCATTACCAGTCCAATCTGGAAATAAACATCATTTTCCAGTCCGCACAGCCATACCCCAAGGTAAGCTCCCAATGCGGCAATCGGCAATGAAAGCAATACGGCGATAGGCACCGACCAGCTCTCGTAAAGTGCAGCCAGGAAAAGGAATACGAACAGGAATACCAGTGCCAGCACCATGGCGGTCTGTCCGCCTGCCTGCTTCTCCTGATAAGAAAGTCCGCTCCATTCCACACCGATATTGTCCGGCAAGTGATCACGGGCTATCTGTTCAATGATTTCCATTGCCTGACCTGAACTGTAACCGTCGGCAGCCCCGCCACGAATCACGGCACTGTTGAACATATTGAAACGCTTGATGCTACCCGGCCCCGTGGTGTACGAAGTTGTTCCGAGGGAAGTCAACGGTATCATTACATTATCCGCACCACGCACGAAGAAGAGGTTGATATTCTCTTTATGTTCCCGATAGGGAGCTTCCGCCTGGATGTACACACGATAGATACGGTTGAACATATTGAAGTCGTTCACATATACCGAACCGGTATAGGCCTTCATGGTTGAGAATACATCCGCCAGGGGTACACCCGCCAGTTTCACCTTATCCCGGTCTACATCGAAATAAAGTTGCGGAATATCCGCCTGCAAAGAAGATGAAAGTCCCGACAACTCCTTGCGCTGCGATGCGTAATACATCAGTGTGTCCGTTGCCTGTACCAGGTTGTCGAAAGTGGCATCACCACGTGCTTCAAGCTGCATCTCGAAACCGCCGGAACTTCCCAATCCCGGAATGACGGGCGGCGTAGAGAGATAAACCTTACATTCGGGATATTCCTGAAGGTCTTTCTTCACTTGTGCCATTACATCATCAATAGTCTGTCCGTCCCGTGCTCCCCAGGGTTTCATGATGACGGTCAGTTCACTGCGTGCCTGACTGCTCCCTACTCGCGGGCTGCTACCCACTACGCTTTGCACATATTCCACAGCCGGGTTCAACATCAGATATTCCACTGCACGTTCCGATACGGTACGCGTGCGTTCCAGCGTTGCACCTTCGGGCAATTCCAGTTCTACTTTGAAATATCCCTGATCTTCCACAGGCAGGAAGCTGGTCGGAATCAACCGGTTCACCAGGAAGATGGCTATCAATACTATACCGAACGCTCCCAACACCCTGCGGGGATTGCCTATCACGCGTGAAATCTGACGCACGTATTTGCGGTTACCCATATTCAGTGCATAGTTGATATAACGGAATACGATGTTTTTCCGCTTGTGGGAGTCCGGTTTCAATATCAACGAACACATCACCGGGCTCAGTGTCAGTGCAACTACTGTAGAGAGTAATACGGAAACCACAATCGTCACCGTAAACTGGCGGTAAAGCTGCCCCGTGATACCGCCGAGAAAACTAACCGGAACAAACACGGCTGCCAGCACCAGCGACGTAGCGATAATTGCTCCCGTCAGTCCTTCCATAGCTTTCTTTGTGGCTTCGTAAGGCGGTAACTTCTCTTCGTGCATGATGCGCTCCACATTCTCCACCACCACAATGGCATCGTCCACCACAATACCGATGGCAAGCACCAGTCCGAGCAACGTAAGTATATTGAGCGAGAAACCGAATATCAACATGAAACCAAATGTACCAATCAGAGAAATAGGCACCGCTACAATCGGAATCAATGTGGCACGCCAGCTTTGCAATGACAGGAACACGACGATAATTACCAGTGCCAGAGCCTCAAACAGAGTCTTATACACTTCATGGATAGATTCCGAAATGTACGTTGTCATATCGAAGGGTATCTCGTAGCTCAATCCATCAGGGAAATTAGCGCTAATCTCGTCCATCGCCTTTTTCACATTCTCCGCTACTTCCATAGCATTGGCGCCCGGAAGCATATAAATCCCCAGCACCGCTGCATTCTCACCGTTGATGCTACTCTCGGTATTGTAAGAAGAAGCCTCCAGAGATATGCGTGCCACATCGCGCAAACGGATGATAGAGCCATCCGCATTGGCACGTATCACGATTTCTTCAAACTGCGCAACAGTGGACAGACGCCCCTGTGTAGTGATAGGAATAGTGATATCCAATCCTTTCACCGGCTGTTGCCCCAGCACACCAGCGGCGGACTCGCGGTTCTGGTCTTTCAGTGCATTCTGCAAGTCGGCTACGGTCAGTCCGAAGTTAGCTAACTTATCCGGCTGTACCCAAATCTGCATGGCGTAGTAGCGGCTACCGATATTCGACACACGGCCCACACCGGGAATACGGCGAAGCAAGTCGAGCACATTCAGCGTAGCAAAGTTACTCAGGTAGATTTCATCAAACTTCGGGTCGGAAGACATGAGGCAGATAGTCATCAACTGGCTGGCCGCCTGTTTTTCTACCGAAATACCGTTTTGCACCACTTCCGCCGGAAGACGGGATTCCGCCAGTTTCAGACGGTTCTGAATTTCCACTGCCGCCAAATCCGGGTCGGCAGAGATGTCAAATGTCACTGTAGCCGAGAAACCACCGGAGTTGGAACTGTTGGACTCCATATAGAGCATTCCCGGTGTTCCGTTCAATTCCTGTTCGATAGGTGTAGCTACTGCCTGCGATACCGTCAGTGCGCTGGCACCCGGATAGGATGCGCTGATTTTCACTACCGGCGGCGTAATCTGCGGATATTGGTCAATAGGGAGCATCGACAATCCGATGATACCCACAATGACAATCAGTATGGAGATGACAGCCGAGAATACCGGTCTGTCTATAAAGAAACTTACTTTCATATGCGTCTGTTTTACGTTCGTCAATTACTTCTCAGTCTTAACCGTATCCGGTGTCTGACTTTGTTCCTCGTCTTCTTTCTTCAACAGGGCATTGTTCACCTTAACTTTCATACCCGGACTCAGCTTATGGTATCCTTCCACCACGATGGTTTCATCCGGCACTAAACCTCTTTCCACTACCACCTGGTTTTGGAATTCCGGTCCCAGTTCAATAAAGCGCCGTTCTACGGTGGAGTCGCGACGCATCACAAACACGAAAGCGCCACCCTTTTCGATGATTACCGATTTCAGGGGGACAACCGTTGCATTCTCACGGACATCCAGCAACAGCTTCACTTTGGTGAACTGTCCCGGCAGCAACACATGTTTCGGATTGGGCATCTCGGCACGAACAGAGAATGTACCGGTGCGAGGGTCAACCTGTGGTTCGGCAAAGTCAACCAAACCTTTGAACGGATAAACCGTATTATCGGCAAGTGTAATAGAAATATTCGGTTGCCAGGAACGGGTGGAATCTTTTTGTCCCAGGTTCACGTTGCGTTCTTTGGTTTTCAGATAGTCCAGTGCAGTCATACTGAAATCAACCAGTACCGTATCACTCTTCACAATAGCTGCCAGCAACGACTTACCGCCTGTGCCAACCAGTGTTCCGAGGTCTACATAGCGTTCACTGATATGTCCCGACAGCGGGGAACGGACAATTGTATACCCCAGTTCCAGTTCCGCCTGATCCAAATCGGCCTGACTCATGGCTACGCTGGCTTGCGCTGTTTCATAAGCCGCTATCGCATTATCCAAATCCAACTGGCTGGCAGCATTCTGTTCATACAGCGGTCGGATACGTTCCAAATCACGTTGTGCCTTACGGGCCTGTGCTTCATCCTTTTTCAGTTGTGCCCGTGCCTTATCAGCCTTGGCTGCATACTGGTCGCGATTGATTACAAACAACACCTGGTTCTTCGTCACATAGGTACCTTCTTCAAAGAGCATATTTTCCAGATACCCTTCTACACGGGCACGCACCTCTACAAACTGTTGAGCGCGGATACGTCCCACATATTCACCGTAGATTTCCACATCATCCTGTGTCACCGGTTCTACGGCCACTACCGGCAGATCCGGTGCTGGTGCAGGACGATGGGTGACGAACCAGTAAATCCCTACTAACAATACTATACCTATTGCGGCAATCACTGCCTGTCTCTTCGTTATTCTGATTTCTCTCTTTTTGAAAAACGATTTCATAAGCTCTCTGTTTATGTTAATGTTAAAAACCCTATAAATAAAAAACACAACTGGCGTGCCAAAGTTCGCTAACTATACCTTTATTATTCATTGCCAAAGCATTAAATGTCTGAATGGAAATTACCGAAGTGTGGAATCCACTCTACAAGTGTGGAATTATTCCACAAAAAAAGTCCGAACGAAGCGTCCGGACTCTCTTTTTACTTACTGAAACTACTTATTCGTCATCATCCAATGACTCTGTATATTCCAGTTCCCCCTGAACCACGAACAGAATCTCTTCCGGATCATAGTCACCCATCTCGTCTTTATGAGCTTCCTTGATGATGTAATCTACAATCTGCCCCAGGTCGACTTCGACGCATCCTTCTTCATCCGGCTCTACATCGAGAATGCCGCTTTCAGAATAATACTCATCAATCAAATCGAGAAAATAATAAAATTCGTCGTCAGAGAACTTCTCCTTTAACTCCTGCGGCAAATAATTTTTGATGTATTCGATGGTCTTTTCGTCATCGAGGTCATCCTTTAAGAAATCGTCTTCCAGTCCCATAATAGTTAGTTTTTTAGGGGTGAATACCTTATTTATATGAATGCTCCTTACAGGAACATTTTCTTTATCTTTTCGTCAAAAGCTGATTTGGGCGCAGAACCTACCTGCTTGTCAACCAACTCACCGTTCTTGAAGAACAATACGGTAGGAATGTTACGAATGCCATATTCCGCAGGCAGATCGCTGCTTTCATCCACATCGCACTTACCGATGATTACCTGGCCGTCATACAATTCTGCCAGTTCGTCAATAATAGGACCTACCATCTTACAAGGACCACACCAGGGAGCCCAAAAGTCAATCACTACAGGTTTACCCTCTGCCAGGATTTCCTTATAGTTGCTGTCTGTAATTTCTAAAGCCATTTCTTTAAATATTAATTATTAAATATCAATTATTAATTATCAAGTCGGTATCAATATTATGGTATCTCAATTGATGAAGCAAAGATACTAATTTATCCGGAATTCCAGTTCGGGACGCTCATTTAAATAAGAGATTAAATCACGCCCCACGGAAAGCTTCACCGGACGGGAAATCATATCCACTACTGTCTTACTGTCCGGATCGCTCACTTTGAAATATAACTCTGTCGTACCGGGATGCCCTTTCATCAGCGCTGCAAGCTCTGTTACCAAAGCCTGGTTCAGTACTGAAAGCGGTATCAATATGGTGATTTTGGAAATCAGTTTTTCCTTCACATCGGGCAATAACTCCATAGAGGTGATTTTAACTTCCAATTCATCCTGCCGCCACTGCTTGGGCTGGCAACGAGCCTTAATAAAGAGGAAAGTACGTTCACCCAGATATCCCTGATAGGTCACCCAGTCATTACCGAAGAACGGGAGTTCCGCAGAACCGGAATAATCTTCAATCTTGGCGATGCCATAAGGATTGCCGTTCTTACTGATACCCCGGCGCACGGAAGTCACAATACCTCCCATCGTGATTTCACGTCCGGCAAGCGCCGCTTTGTCTTCCAACTCGGCCATGTGTGTATTGCAAACATGTTGCAACACAACGGAGTATTCATCCAACGGGTGGGCGGAAAGGTAGATACCTACCAAGTCGCGTTCCCTGTTCAGGCGGTCGAGGTCACTCCAACGTTCCGCCTCGGGGATTTCGGGTGTGGCTATATCCACTACATTTTCTCCACCGAACAATGAATTGGCTGCTGCCGCCTGGTCGGCCTGATAACGGTTACCATAACGCACCAAAGTTTCCAGAAAGACTTCATTCTTAGAGTTCACGGCAAAGTATTGCTCACGCTTCAGTTCCGGGAATTCATCGAAGCCACCCGCCAGAGCGAGGCATTCCAGATTCTTCTTATTACAAGCCGTCAGATTGACACGCTGCACAAAATCGAAAATACCCTTGAAAGGACCGTTCTTCTCACGTTCTTCCATGATATTCAGCACGGCACCTTCGCCCACACCCTTCACTGCACCAAGACCGAAACGGATATTTCCTTCCGGGTTAACGGTGAATTTCAGGTTACTCTCATTTACATCCGGTCCTAATACTTTGATGCCCATCGCCTTACATTCGTCCATCAACTTGGTGATATCGGTAATGTTCGACAAACTTCGGCTCATTACGGCTGCCATATACTCGGCAGGGTAATTGGCTTTCAAGTAAGCAGTCTGATAAGCAACCCACGAATAACAGGTGGCATGAGACTTGTTGAAAGCATACGATGCAAACTTCTCCCAGTCTCCCCAAATCTTTTCGAGCACCTTCGGATCGTGTCCGTTCTTGCGTCCGCCTTCAACGAATTTGGGTTTCATGTGATCCAGCTTGTCACGCAGCTTTTTACCCATCGCCTTACGCAAGGCATCAGACTCACCACGGGTGAAGTCGGCCAACAGACGGGACAAAAGCATCACCTGCTCCTGATATACCGTAATACCGTATGTATCTTTCAGATACTTCTCCATAACGGGAATATCGTACTCAATCGGTTTCCGCCCATGCTTACGGTCAATAAAGTCCGGGATGTAATCCATAGGCCCCGGACGGTAGAGGGCGTTCATCGCAATCAAGTCCTCGAAAGTGGAAGGCTGTAACTCACGCAAGTATTTCTGCATACCGGCAGACTCGAACTGGAACGTACCGATGGTACGGCCATCACTATATAATTTATAGGTAACCGGATCGTCAATCGGCACCTTATCTATATTCAACTCCAGTTTGCGGTGCAAACGGATATTTTCCACAGCTTCCTTGATGATTGACAATGTTTTCAATCCCAGGAAGTCCATCTTAATCAAGCCCGTATCTTCAATTACCGAACCTTCATACTGGGTCACGAGCATCTTCTCACCCGTTTCTTTGTCGTCGGCCGTACTTACAGGCACCCAATCAGTGATGTCGTCACGGCAGATAATCGTACCGCAAGCATGTACACCCGTACCGCGCACGTTACCTTCGAGCATCTTAGCGTATTTCAACGTATTACGCACCAATGGGTCGGGAGAAGCCTCCGCAGCCTGCAATTCCGGAACGTAATCAATAGCATTCCGCAGGTTCAGTTTCTTATCGGGAATTTTATCAGGAACCAGTTTTGCCAGACGGTCGGACTCCGACAAGGGGAGCTTCTGCACACGGGCAACATCCTTGATAGCAAGCTTGGTAGCCATCGTACCATAAGTGATGATATGCGCCACTTTTTCCTGCCCGTACTTGTTGGTCACCCAACGAAGCACTTCACCACGTCCGTCATCATCGAAGTCGATATCAATATCAGGCAATGAAATACGGTCGGGATTCAGGAAACGCTCGAACAGCAAGTCGTATTTGATAGGGTCGATTTTCGTAATCTGCAAGCAGTATGCCACGGCCGAACCGGCAGCCGAGCCACGTCCCGGACCAATTGACACCCCCATACTACGCCCGGCAGCAATGAAATCCTGCACAATCAGGAAGTATCCGGGGAAACCCATGGTCTTCATGATGTGAAGTTCGAACTTCAAACGTTCACGAACTTCTTCCGACATGGGATCACCATAAAAGACCTTAGCACCGTCAAAAGTCAGTTTGGCAAGATAGTCCGCTTCCAGCTTGATACGATACAATTTCTCATATCCACCCAAGCGCTTGATTTTGTCCTTGGCATCCTCTTCACTCAGCACCACGTTTCCATTCTCGTCCTGAGTGAATTCATCGAACAAATCTTTTTCGGTAAATTTCTGCCGGTACCCTTCTTCCGTTCCGAAGTCTTCGGGGATGGCAAAGGTAGGCATGATAGGTGCGTGATCGATGGAATAGTATTCCACCTTATCCAAGATTTCAAGCGTATTGGACAAAGCTTCGGGAATATCCGCAAAAAGCTCGTTCATCTCCGCTTTCGTCTTCATCCACTCCTGTTTGGTATAAAGCATACGGTTGGGGTCATCCAAATCCTTACCCGTACTCAAACAAATCAGGCGGTCGTGCGCTTCGGCATGTTCCTCATTCACAAAGTGAACGTCGTTAGAACAGATCAGTTTGATATTGTATTTCCTGGCATATTCTATCAGTTTGGCATTTGCCCGCTGCTGCAACGGGTAGGCTTCATGGTTGGCACGGGGCACGGTCGCCCTATGTCGTTGCAACTCCAGATAATAATCTTCTCCAAAGAGATTCTTGTACCAGCGTACAGCCTCTTCCGCTTCTTCCAACTGGTCGTTAAGTATCTTCTTAGGTACTTCACCACCGATACAGGCCGAGCAGACAATCAATCCCTCATGATACTTTTCCAGCTCATTGCGGTCGGTACGGGGACGCATATAGTATCCATTTGTCCAGGCTCTGGATACCAACTTTATCAGGTTGTGATAACCTTTCTCATTCTTTGCCAACACAATCAAGTGCCAGCCGCTTTGGTCGGGTTTACCTTCCTTCTTGTCCATAGTGCGGCGTGCCACATACATCTCGCAACCGATTATCGGTTTGAACAGCTTATTTTCAGCTTCCGTAATCTTAGCGCGGCAGTCGGCAAGTTCCGCTTCCTTATCTTCGCAAGCTATCTCGCCGCTCTCGATACCGGCAATCCGCTTCTTGAGATTCTTAATATCCCCTTTCGGTCCGCTATTCTTCTTATTGACGTAATTGGTAAACTCCTTGATGCCGAACATATTACCGTGATCAGTTACGGCAATACCCTTCATTCCATCCTTCATCGCCTTGTCAACCAGCGCACTTACGCTGGCCTGACCGTCGAGGAGGGAATACTGGGTATGAACGTGCAAATGAACAAAATCCTGCATAAATATCTCCTTTCAATTAAGAGCATAAAAGTACAACCTATATAAGACCTAACAAAAATATTTCCCTAAAAGTTATCAACATCTGCATTTCTACAGCCAAATGCTTGTTAGATTTTCAAAATAAGTCTATTTTTGCGGATAATTTGTATTCACAAAGAATAAAACAACTTACATGAGTCGACTAAAGAAACTAAAAAAGATACGAATTCACCGCGAAGGGACACATACACTGGCCGGCAGTTTATTGTTGCTACTGGTAGTTAATTCCGCCCTTTACTTCGGGTTGGAGTGTAAATTACCATTCTATATCGTAGCTGTGGTCAGTATCGTCTTGTATGGAATGCTGGTGAATTTCTTCCGATGCCCTATCCGCCTTTTTGAGCAGGAAGACACCGAAAAGATTGTGGTGGCACCTGCCGATGGCAAGATAGTGGTCGTAGAAGAAGTGGAAGAGAATGAATACTTCCACGACCGTCGCCTTATGATATCCATCTTCATGAGTGTTATCAACGTTCATGCCAACTGGTATCCGGTAGACGGAACCGTGAAAAAGGTGGCACACCAGAACGGTAAGTTCATGAAAGCCTGGCTGCCGAAAGCCAGTACGGACAACGAACGCTCCATGGTGGTTATCGAAACTCCCGAAGGCGTGGAGGTAATGGCACGTCAGATTGCCGGTGCTATGGCGCGCCGCATCGTCACCTACGCCGAACCGGGCGAAGACTGTTATATCGACGAACATATGGGCTTTATCAAATTCGGCTCCCGTGTAGATGTTTATCTCCCGTTGGGCACTGAAGTGTTCGTGAAGCTGGGACAAACCACTACAGGAAACCAGACTGTGATAGCCAAACTAAAATAACTAAGCAATGGCTAACTGTATTACCCGTCATATACCCAATACATTGACGTGCATGAACCTGTTCTCAGGCTGTATTGCGTGTGTTATGGCGTTTGAGTTCAAATATGAATGGGCTCTCACTTTCATTATTATCAGCGCTGTATTCGACTTCCTCGACGGAATGTCGGCACGGCTTCTGAATGCTCCTTCCCCCATCGGAAAAGAGCTGGACTCGCTGGCGGATGACGTCAGTTTCGGAGTAGCCCCCTCACTTATCGTATTCTCTTTGCTGCGTGAGACCACTTATCCCGGTTGGATGAGTAGCTTTCAGGAATATGTTCCGTATTTTGCTTTCCTCATTGCCGTTTTTTCCGCATTGCGCCTGGCAAAGTTCAATATCGACGAGCGTCAAAGCAGCTCGTTCATTGGTCTGAACACCCCTGCCAACACTCTGTTTTGGGCAGCGGCGGCAGCACAATATCACGACTGGCTGATACAAGGCGGAGCTGTTCTGTATGGATTGTTGGTCTGCATCGTATTATTCTCCCTGTTATTGGTTTCTGAATTTCCGATGTTCGCCTTCAAACTGAAGAACCTTTCCTGGCAAGAAAATAAGATTCGTTATTTGTTTTTGATAGCCAGCATCCCCTTGCTTATCTTTGTGGGACTTGCTGCTGTCATCGGCTGGTACATCATTTTGTGCTGGTTTGTACGGAAGAAACTCTAAACAAATCTCTGGCACGGTTGTTGTACTATCGTTCGTAAAGACGAACAATACATAAAAACGATTAGCCCATGTTTCACATCTTAGGATTTCTATTCATTATTATAGTCGTTATCCTGGTCATCGGACTCAGTATTATCGGCACCGTCCTCCGGAGTATCTTCGGATTGGGAAAGCGTCGTACCTCTTCAGGCAGTTACCAGAACGGCGGAGGCAGTTACCAATCCGGTGGAGGTTACTCTTTCTCAGGTGATCAACAACAAACTGCTTCTTCACAAGCTAATGAAGGAACCACTTCCTCTGAGGATGTCGTTCACAGAAAGCACAAGAAACTCTTCACCAAAGATGAAGGGGAATACGTGGATTTTGAAGAAATCAAAGAATAGTCTGCAAATTAAATCTTAGCCATACCGGTCAGGATATACTTGCCTTTCAGATTATGTTCTTTCATATAAATTTGAACTTCTATCCGGCAGGCTGACATCAGCGAATAGCCCGTTAATCTATCATTCATAGCTTTGATAAATGAATACTCGGTATCATTGTGAATAAAAGAGATACGATGATATTCCATTACATATGGGTATTTTAAAGGTCTGTTGAGTAGTCAAATATACGGATAAAATGCGAAATACAGGTCAGAAAAAGGAATTATATTAGAATTCAGCGACGTTTTGTCACAAAAAAGTCCTTCATAAGTGCGGCACAATCATCGGCAAGCACACCTTTCACCACTACTGTTTTCGGATGCAGGGCTTGCGGTGCATAACGCTGGTATCCACGCTTTTCATCTTCCGCACCGAACACAAGTCGCCCCATCTGCGCCCAGGCAATGGCACCGGCACACATCACACAAGGCTCAACAGTAACATAAAGGGTACATTCGTTCAGATACTTTCCGCCAAGAGTAGCGGCTGCTGCAGTAATCGCCTGCATCTCAGCATGGGCTGTTACATCGGTCAAGGTTTCAGTCAGGTTGTGGGCACGTGCAATGATACGCTCTTTGCATACAACAACTGCACCAACGGGTACTTCTCCCCGCTCCGCAGCTTTACTTGCTTCTGCAAGCGCCTGTTTCATATAAAAGCTATCGTCCAACTTCCCCTTTAATTTTTTAATTATTAATTTCTAATTATGAATCTATCGCCTCATGTCATGCTCTCCGAAAAGAGTCGGATAATCTTCTTCCATATTCTTATGGATAAACATGAGAATAGTCTCCCGCAGCCAACGCGACTTGTTCGTTATCTTATACTTTTCAAGATAACGATCCACAATCCGCTGTTCTTCCTCGCTCATCAGACACACCATGCGCTGTTCGCGTTTCGGCTCTTCGGGTGTCGCTTTCGCACACATTTTATCTCTCTTTCTCATATTTCCTGCAAAATTAGTTTTACTTCCGTAAAAACAAAGCAGAAAAAGACGAATTTCGCATCGAAACGGCTAAGTTAGAACGTTTTTTTAACTAAACGCGGACGTGCAAATGGCTTACCTGAGGTGACGATAGACGAAGAAACGCTACGAGTCTGCGGCTTATGTTGCAAATCGAAAGCAACGAACTCTTCATAAGTAGGTGTTACTCCAAGACCTCTCTTCATTACCTTATCATATATTGCCTTACGGGACGGGGCATTAAACCCAACATTATTACTATTCATCATACTATCCTCTGTAGGCCGGAATGCACCCTTTATATAAGTACAGGCTCCTTCAAATACTCCCAAACCTTCCGAATCATAACGGTTGTCAGCAAGGAAGCCCGACCAAAGTACCTCATTCGGGTTACTTATGAAATCAACGTTTTGTGCCCAACCCCAAGTTTGCATAAGCTGTATCTCCTGAACCTCTTTAGCAGGAATAGCACCCTGAGTATCATACGCATATTCATCATCCAACTTGGCAAAACCGTGTCCTACGGCTTCATGCGTAAGAACTTGCCTAAAGTCTTCACTTTCCAAATTGCGGATAACCGGACAATAGGCAATAGCAAATTCGAGTCCTTCGCTACCGTCATTCTTCATATACCGAAAAGTCGTTCCTGCATGAACAGTGGTATTCAATATTACAAGAACCAATGCTTCATTCACATTGAGCCCCTTCACGTTTTGTGCATACTTTTCTATAGCGACATCATCTCCAGAAATGCCTGTACTGTTTCCACCTTCCAACACACAGCTAAAAGCGGTTTCATATCCATCTCCAAAATCATTATTCTTTGAGACAGCCGTTACAGCATATACATTAAAATAATCGCGAAGTGACTTTATTGGTTCCTCTGTAAACACATTCTCCATTGCTTTTTCCATAACTCCATCATAAGTCCCGTCAGCAATCTCCGTATCAATAAATCCATCCCCCATAATGACAATAGGGATTCCCTTTCCTATGCTTGCCGTTTGCAAAGTACGGACACTTTTATCTGCCGAATAATCGGTGGATGATGATGATGACGTACCCACCTGCATGATTTTTACAGTAGCCAATATCTTCGAATCAGCATTTCTGAGGAAAGTGATTTCAGCAGATCTGGAATTCCTTTCCTTATTTTCTAAAACATTCAGCCTAATTACATATTGGGAAGCAACACGTGTCTCAGGATCCTGCGTCAGCCAGTCTACGCCCGAGCTGTAAATGGAGAGTTCGTCTCCACTCATATTCGTAGAAAACACTATTTCCAAAGCTTTTCCCTCAACTGGTACTTTATACTCAGTTTGAACAGGTGTAACAAAATCCACTTCACCGGCTTCTTGCTTCAAAGTGATTTTTTCCTGGACAGAACCCGATACTAACGTAAGCGTAGCCTTGCGGGAATCAATTGTCTTGTTTTCATCGGCTGTCACGGTAATTGTAAATGTTCCGCTATTGCCTGAGGTAGTTGAAAGGGTAATCCAAGTCTCAGAACAGCTTGCCTGCCACTCTCGTGCACTTGTGAAAGTAACGGCAGCATGCGACTGACTTTCTGATGACAATACAATATCTCCCGTTGTCTCTATGGAGAATTTAGGATCTACTTCATCTTTAGAACAAGACGTTACAAGAAACAAACAGAGAAAAAATAAAAGGAAGGATTTTGTCTTCATATTCAATGAATTATTTGTAAATACAAATATATGAAGAAACATATACTTTAAAAACAATTATTAATAAAAAGCCAAACTTTTGGGGTAAAATAAACTGCTTTACTATCATTACCATTGATTCCTTATTATATTTCAAATCATCCATAAGTCATATTTTAGCTTTCTTGCTTGCAGGTTCAATACATTTGTTATATATTGCTTTCGATTTCTGCCAAAGTAGCCGGAACTGGCATGGGAATTACTTTAGATAAAGATTCCGACTCATTTTAAGCAAACTATAAGGAGAAAAAAATAATGGCAGCACACAACGCCCTGGGAAAAGCCGGAGAAGACGCCGCGGCAGCGTATCTGGAGAAGAATGGCTACACCATACGCGACCGGAACTGGCGGAAGAACCACCTGGAGCTGGATATTGTCGCCACCAAAGACGGAGAACTGATAATTGTTGAAGTAAAAACCCGTAGCAATACGGATTACATCGAGCCGCAAGAGGCTGTGGACCGGCAGAAGATACGCCGCATTGTCATAGCCGCCGATGCTTACATCAAGCACTTCTCTATAGATGCTCCTGTACGCTTTGACATCATTACGGCCGTAGGAGATATCGGCGCTTTCAAGATAGAGCATATTGAAGACGCCTTTTATCCCCCAATGTTCTGAGAAACTAAGAATTAAAAATTAAAGAAACATGGATATAGAAACCGCCCGCGAATATTGCCTCAGTAAAAAAGCCGTCACGGAGTGCCTTCCGTTTGACGAATACTCGCTCGTGATGAAAGTCATGGATAAGATGTTTGCGCTTATCGACCTGGAAAGTGCCAACAAGATATGTGTGAAATGCGACCCGGAGTATGCACTCGAACTGCGCGAACGTTATTCCGCCATCGAAGCCGCCTACCACTTCAACAAGAAGTACTGGAACCAGATTGCCCTGGACGGCGACGCCGATGACAAACTGATAAAGCATTTGATAGACCACTCTATCGAAGAAGTACTAAAGAAGTTCACTAAAAAAATGCGTGCCGAATATGAAGCCCTGCCCTGACACATTTCCATTCCCGCTGGTTGCTTTGGACGAAACGGACTCTACCAACCGATACCTCAGCCAGCTATGCAACGACCGGCAAGAAGCCGTTGCCGAGTTTACTACCGCTACCGCCGAATTCCAAACCGCCGGCAAAGGCCAGCGCGGCAATAGTTGGGAAGCCGAAGAAGGCAAGAACCTGCTCTTCAGCTTTGTACTCTACCCTACCTTCCTGGAAGCCCGCCGACAATTCATTCTCTCGCAAATCGTATCCCTTGCCATCAAGGAAGAGTTGAGCAGATGGTCGGACGAGTTCACCATCAAATGGCCCAACGATATCTACTGGAGAAACCGGAAAATCTGCGGCATACTGATAGAGAACGACCTTTCCGGGCATTGCATCGGTCGCAGTATCTCCGGCATCGGAATAAACATCAACCAGGAAGCATTCCACAGCGACGCCCCTAACCCCGTATCCCTGCGACAGATTACTGGGAAGGAGCACAACCGTTACGAACTCCTCGCCCACATTCTGGAGCGTGTACAAATCTATTATAAAGGATTGCAGTTAGAAGATTTCGACGTCTATTCCGCCGAAATATCAGCCCGCTATGGGCGTTCCCTCTTCCGCCGCCGCGACTTCCATCCCTACGAGGATGCCAACGGGCGCTTCCTTGCCCGCCTGCTGCGCGTGGAGCAGGACGGGCGCTTTGTACTCGAAGACGAAAGCGGCAAAGAACGGGAATATCTCTTCAAGGAAGTGCAATACATATTATAACAGGGTGCCTTACTTGCGCACCCACTTGCCCAGTCCGAGCATGGTTTTGCGGAAGTGCTTCTTGTTCATCTCGGCTTCTTCGGAGCCGCAGGCGATGGCACGGTTATAGTAGGCTATGCCGCGTGCTATGTCCTCTTCCGTTCCATAGCCGAAGGCATAGGCTGTTCCAAGACCGTTCAGCACATAGCCTTTGAGCAGGTTGCCGAAGTCATCCAGATACTCTTCACCACGTGTAAAGAGGTCGAAGGCGCATTCATAATTCTTCTGTACGCCCAATCCCTGCTGGTAGCAAACGCCCAGTCGGGGAAACGCCCATTTGCAATCTTGCTCTGCCGACTTAGTCAACCAATAAACCGCCTTGGCATAATCGACCAGCACATTGCCCTTGCCTTCAAAATAGAAGCTGCCTACCTGGAACTGTCCGTCGAGATCCCCCTTCCGAGCAGCTTCCATGAAGTATTCAAAAGCCTTTTCCTCGTTCTTCTCCGTACCCTTCCCGGCATTATAGTAATAACCCGCATTATAAGCTGCCAGATAGTTGCCTTTAGCGGCGGCAGCCTCATAATAGCGAAGCGCCCCGGAGAAATCGCCTCTGTTATCAAGAAGATTGCCATAATTGCACATCTGCACCGGATCACCGGCATCGGCTATCACCCTCTGCCACTCTTCCACCGGACGGGAATCGGGCTTTATGCCACCCTTGCCACTCTCAAAGATATCACGGAAATTGCCGAATCCAAAGGTAACGCCGCCACGGAATGCCTTCTGATACCATTCGGCGGCAATCGGATAAGCATAGGCATCGTAACTGTCTGTCGTAGGATAGCGCTTCATCATTTCTTCCACGCCTTCTATATCGAGCATATCGCCCCAGTAATAGGCATTGCCTATGATGTATTGGCAGAAAGGATGTCCGGCTTCCGCCTTGGCAAGCACTATCTCGAAAGCCTCTCTCAGACTGCCGAAAGGCATCGTTTTGCATATATCGGACGTCTGTTCGCCGCAACGCATGGCACATAGCACACCGCAGGCACTGCCGCGCGCAATACTTTCCTTTATATAGCGGGTGGCTATCTCGTCATCTTCCGGGAAGCCGCCACCGCTCCACACATACTGAGGCCCCATGTAGCAACGCGCCAGGAAACAATATGCATCGGCATCGCCTTCTTCGGCAGCCTCGGTCAACAGGGAGAAGCCCCGTTGCATTTCTTCTTTGTCGAAGGACATCCATACCTGTGCTATGCCGTCCTCTACTTTGTCACTAAAATATTTTCCCATATTCTTTAATATATAAGTTTATTGTCGTTGTTCTTATTCGGATGGTGTTGTTTCCGCCGCACCGTTCCGGTTATATCTCGTCCCATGTGTCCACATCGGGCACTTCGGCCTTCTCAAAGAAGGCTTTCCACGCGGCATGCAGCTGTGCCAGGGGGATAAAGCGCTGAACAAAGCACTGCTGCTCTCCTTCGTCCGTTTCAAAGTATGCGGCAAGGGCATATCTGCCATCCTCGACAAAGCAATGGCAAGAGATGCCGGTACACCTGCCCCACTCCGTTTCCGGCGGATTGCAGGCGGAGAGCAGAATGCGCTGTCCCGGTTGCAAGGTATTGATGGCATGCCGGAGTTTCTCGACAGTGACCAGCGAAGTAGGCATGTCATCCGCCTCGGTCAGCACGTATTCCGAGTTGACAGCCGCACTTCGGCGGAGATATTCTTTGTTGAAGGCTTCCATTTCGTCATCCTGCTTACCGATAAACTTAAGATAATCGTTGAAGTTGCCGGTTGCGGCATACGGAAGCAGATGAGTGAGGTAGTAGTTAAGCTCGTCCAGGTGCTTTTCACGCGTGAGGTTCGTAGTCTGCACATTCTGCCGGTCGTCTACCAGGATGATGGCATATTCGCGCCGCTTGGCTCGGTACACTTTAACACAGAAGATGCCGCGGACACGCTCTATCAGCATCGCTTCGCTCCCTAATATCCACTGTTTGCCCACCCGGACGTAGCCGAACTTCTTCCCGTTTTGCGCTATGTCTTCATCAATCAAAGCAAATATAGACTTCACGTCCGTACGGATAGAACCGTCCATATAAGGGCGGACCGACTTCCCCAACTTGCCATTGGCAGGAGAGAATATAAGCAACAGATTACGGATAAAGAAGGCAAGGCCGACAGAGCCTATCGCTGTAAGAATAATGCCCCCAAGCAAGAACGGTTTGGCAGTCAGCATCACAATCCCCGAAGGGAGACAAGCCGATCCTATGAAGTAACTTCCCAAAGCCCAGCCGATGTAGTGGTTCCGGCTGCGCTTATAGCACAAATTAGTAGCTTTGCCCATACTTATCTGTATTTATCTTCAACAAATAGATGCAGCAAAGGTACATAAAGTTTCCAACCGTTATACTCCTGTGAAGAGGATTATTGACGTAAAAGAATAAAAGCACTAATAGGCTGTTCAACAGCACAGAAGGAGTATACTAACAGTTCAACAATAATAAACCGCCAGTTTAATAGTACTAAACTGACGGTTTAATAGTAGTAAACTGACGGTTTAATAGTAGTAAACCATCAGTTTATCAGTAGTAAACTGATGGTTCATTAATAGTAAACAGTGAATACTGACGTACGAGAGAAAAGATTCCTCTCTACGCACTGAATGACAGGCAAATACCGAAACGGACGTTTCCGGCTTTGAACTTTATAGAGAGGTCAGTACAACTTCCGCTCCCTGCAAAAGCGGCGAAGTGAATTTCACACGCACTTGTCCCGCTTCTCCGGTCGTTTGTATATACGTCAGCAGGCGTCCGTGGTACACACGTTGATGGTTGTCCCTATAATCTCCCATGTCGCTGTTGTCAGAACCTTCAAGGCCGAGCAGGCGTGCCGGGCCTTCGATGTGGCAGGTTATGTCATTATCGCCCAACTTCACGATGGTTCCGTTCTCATCCACCACTTCCACGGTGATGTGTGCCGTAGCACGGTCTTTGGAAAGCTCCGTACGGTCGGCGCTGACGCGCAAGGCATAGGGACGGCCGGATGTCTTGATGACATAGCTGGACTGTACATTTCCATCCTTGTCGCAACCCTCGGCACGCAGTTCGCCCGCCTGGTAGGGAATATCCCAATAGATGATACCGGTCTTTTCGTCGTAAGGCTTCATCTCTCCTACCACTTTTCCGTCGAGCAACAGGCGTGCCTGCGGAGCGTTGGTATAGCAAACCACGCGGATATTCTGTCCCTGGTCGTAATTCCAGAGGTCCCAGGCATCGGTTGACAAGTAGATGCGGTCGGGTTGCCGGGGATTGGTGCGCACAGGATAGGTACCGATATAAGTAACCGGCTTCTCACTCCACAGCGAAGCGCGGAAGTGTCCGCGAGGTTTGGGGAAACTGCCGAAGTCAAGCAATCCGGTATATAGTCCGCGAGAGGGCCAACGGCCCGATTCACCCAGGTAATCTGTACCGGTCCAGATAAACTGCCCGAAGATAAACTCCTTGTTCTTCACTGCATACCAGGAGTCCAGGCTGGAACTGGTTTCACTTCCGTAGATGATGCGGTTGGGGTAAGTGGCATGATCCATGTCGTAGCGGTCTTCCGTATAGTTATACCCTACAACATCCACCGCATCGGGATATTCTGTTTCGTTGGACATGACGACGCCTGCCAGCGCTCCGGTTACGGGACGGGAAGTATCGACCGCACGCACACAAGCGGCGAGGCGTTTGGCTATGGCTCCGATGCGCATGGCACTGGGGGCATCCGGATTATAACCGCCGAACATCGGCTGGTTGATTTTAGAACCGTTGAGGACGGGATGGGAATAAGGGTCGTTGGGATAGTCCACCTCATTGCCGATGCTCCACAGGAAGATGGAAGGATGGTTGCGGTCGCGACGCACCATGTCGGTCACATCCCGTTCTATCCATTCCTCAAAGAAGTCGAAAGAACCGTCGAAGCTCGGCGTACCTACGTTCCAGCCTTCCACCCATTTGCGTTTCGGAAATTCCCATTCGTCCGAAATCTCGTCCATCACAAGCAAACCCAGTTCGTCGCATAGCTGATAAACAACCGGCGCCTGCGGATTATGACTCATACGGATGGCGTTCACACCAATCTCTTTCAGGTTTTTCAGGCGGCGTTCCCAGACTTCATCGGGCACTACGGCGCCCAGCACGCCGGCATCGTGGTGCAGGCATACACCTTTCACCTTTATCCGGTTACCATTGAGGGCAAGACCTTTATTGGCGTCAAAGTCCAAGGTGCGGAGTCCTACTTTGGTTTCGCTTCCGTCAATGCGTTCGCCGTTGCTGAAGAGTTCCGTCTTCAATGTATAGAGATAGGGATCGCTGAGGTTCCAGCGATGCGGTTTGGACACCTTCAGGGCAATGGTTTCCTTGGCAATGCCTGCCTTGCCGTCGGCAACACGTGTGCGGCGTTGCGCCACTTGCTTGCCCGAGGCATCATACATAGTGGCGGATACTTCGAGCTTATCGCCCGTCGCCACATGCTTCTCTACTTCCATGTCGACGGCAACGGTAGCCTGGCGGTCGGTCAACGAAGTGGCATGCCAAACCACTCCCCACTGTGCAAAATGCGTTTCGGGAGCGGCTATCATCCATACATCCCGATAGATGCCGGAACCGGTGTACCAGCGGGAATCGGCATAGCGGCTGTGGTCTACACGGACAGCCAGCACGTTGTCTCCCTCTTTCAGATAAGGAGTCAGGTCGTAGAGGAAAGAAATATAGCCGTTGGGACGCTTGCCCAGCAGATGCCCGTTCAGGTACACCTCACTGCGGTTGTACACCCCTTCGAAGTAAATGTAATGCCGTGCAGCGGCATCATTTATATTGAAATGCTTGCGATACCATCCTATCCCGCCGGGCAGATAGCCGGTGCAGCTTGCCAGCGAGGGCGAAAGCTGTCCTTCGATAGACCAGTCGTGCGGCAACATGAGCTTGCGCCACTTGCTGTCGTCATACGAAGTCCGGGCAATAGCCGGGCCATCCGTCAGGCTGAACAGCCATCCGTCATTGAATTTTGCCGCATCGCCGAAAGACACTTGCGCCTTCAACGGAGCAACCGTACATAGTGCTATCAGGCAGACAGCGGTAACCATAAAGTTCTTAAAATACATTCTCATACATATCATCTTTGAAGTTAAACAAAACATAAATCCTTATGCAACAAAGATACGCCTATAACACTGCGTAGAGGAGCACTTATATTGCAAAAGACACTACATATGGTTCAAAATGCAGGGTAACAACCATATTGAATGCAAGAATCTCTCCTACTAACCCTACAAGAGAGGGCGTACGCCACGTGCAAGCATGGCTATTGGCAAAGGAGTTCTGACGCAACATCATTTTGTTCTATTTGTCGGATTTTGCAGTCCAATCCCGTGTACTCCTAAAAAACACGGCACATTATACAAACATTCTGCTAAAAAAACGCTACATTAGTCGTCACAAAGAAGATAAATCAGCATTTTTCATTTCTTTGTGTTCGGCTACATTTCTATATGTGCAGCCATGAACTCCATAATACATCTATATGAAAAAAACAGGTTTAATTATACTCTTCACATGGTTTCTGCTGATAGAATCTGTTGCCCAAGTAAATATTACGGGAACAGTGATTGACAAAGAAGACAGACAACCGCTACCCAGCGCTATAGTCATACTGAAAAACACGGAAAAAGGAAATGCCGTGAAATTCGTGCAGGCAGATACCGAAGGTAAATTCACCCTATCGACCACCGAAAACGAGAGCGGGCAATGCTACCTTTCTATTTCGATGATGAGCTATAAGACGCAACAACTCCCTCTGAACGGCAAGAGCCAGTATTTTCTTGTAGAAATGGAACCTAATGCCACTCAAATAAAAGAAATCATTGTCAAAGCCCAGAAGATAAAGGAGCAAGGAGATACCATAACCTACAACGTGGCGAGCTTTGCCAACAAACAAGACAAGAACATAGGCGAAGTAATGAAGAAAATGCCGGGAATAGATGTAGCTGAATCGGGAAAAATTCAATACAACGGCGTGGACATCAACAAATTCTATATCGAGGGAAAGGATATGCTCGATGGAAAATATGGAATCGCCACCAACGGAATATCACCGGAAGACGTAGGATCAATTGAGATTATGGAGAACCACCAGCCTCTCAGAGTCTTGCAGAACGTCAGCATTTCTTCACAGGCTGCAATCAACCTGCGGTTGAAAGCGAATGCAAAATCCAAATGGATTCTGAATGCTCTAGCTGCCGGTGGAGCATCCACACAGCCCGAAGGCGGCCTATGGATGGGGGAACTGTTTGCCATGCAAATGAAACAGAGCACACAGAATATCACTTTGTATAAAACAAACAATACGGGCAAGTCACTGGGAAAGGAAATTACCGATTTTATCGGTAGCAGCGAAAACAATCTCTCCGGTTACATCAATGTAACCGAGCCGCAAACTCCTAATCTCGAAAAGAAACGCACACTGCTCAACCGTTCGCATCTGCTATCGACAAGCCAGTTGTGGGGAATGAAGAATGACTGGGAAATAAAGACGCAAATTGATTACCTGAACGACCGCATCACTTCGGAAGACGGTTCGGTAATCACTTACCACCTGCCGGACGGGGAGAAAATGATTGTAGAAGAGAAGAGCGCATTGGAAAAAAGCAATACGTTTTCGGCAAACCTGGCAGTAGAAACCAACAAGGCGACTTTCTATCTGAAAAATAACCTGAAAACAGGACTGTCGTGGAATGACATAAACGTTGCAACCACAGGCAGCTACGAAAACCGCCAAGACGCTTCCTTGCCCGATCATTCAATCTCGAATACGTTCAAACTGATAAAGAAGTTCGGGAAACACATCGTGACATTTGAAAGTCTGAACAAATGGCAATCGTTAAAGCAATCACTGACTGTACTACGCAACGAACAGTACAGCCAAAGCACCCGGGATCATGCTTTCTTCACACAGGAAGAAGCCAGCTATGGTTTCAAGTTCAAGCGTATATTTGTGTCACTGAATGGAGGAGTGACTGCATTTTTCCGTGATTTGGACAGCCGGTTGCAGGGCATACCGGACAGTTTGGGAATTATGGACAACTCTATTGCAAGCAATTATGCCAACCTTTTTATAACACCCAAACTGGAATACAAGTACCGTAAGATAGAAAGCGGGCTGGAAGTACCGATGGATTACTATCACTACAACTTCTCCCACGAATTTTCAAATGAAAACAAATGGCTCACATCACCTTCATTGTATATCAGGTGGAGGGCAACCCCTCAACTGAGGCTCACGCTAAGAGGCAGCCTGTCATCCTCTCCTGGAAGCCTTCACGACTTGTACCAGGGAGTTATATTAACGGACTACCGCACTCTGACTAGCGGCACCAATAAATATGCCACTACATCGGGGAAATCCATATCCGGATCGCTCAACTACAAAAATCCTATGATGTCGGGATTGTTTGCCTACTTCACAGCCATTCGCTCTTGGGGAGAGGGGAAATTCCAATACAACCAACAGTTTGTGGGAGATTTTATCATGAATTCTTATGTCAAGTCACCCAGCAAGAGCGATGCATGGACCGCGATAGGCTCTGTCAGTTGCAGCGTCGACTTTCTGCACGGAATGGCGGCACTGAATTTTCTCTATCGGAAAAACAATCGTTCCATGCTCTCCGGCACTACTCCGATGGAATATGACAATGAAAACTACCGCATCACAGGCAGGATGAATGGGAGTTTCGGAGAAATAATCAACTGGCAATATCAAATAGACTTCGGACAGAACAAACTGGAAGTAAAGGAGCTGACAAAGCAACGGCTCAATCAATGGCAGCACACTTTCTCAACAACACTCAATCCTATCGAAAAATTAAGTGTTCAACTTGCCGGCGAATATTATAACAATGAAGTCACGGAGAAGCAATATAAAGACATGCTTTTGCTGGATACGAAGTTAACGTACAAACTTGCCGGGCAGATAGAACTCTCTGCAACGCTCAGCAATCTGTTCAACAAGAAGACTTACAACTATACCATGTACAGTGATATCAGTTCCACAAAATACGAGCGGATGGTCCGTGGAAGGGAGGTACTGGTCAGTCTTTATCTGAAAAAGTAATATGAAGTTTCCTTATTAAGTATTATAGAATTATCACCTCAAAAATTCAAAGCATATGATTAGACCTCTATTGATTCTATTTCTATTGGTTGCCTGCACCTTTTCTGCGCAAGCTCAGAAAATAGAAATCATTGAACCTGCCATTCTTGAATGCGAGTACCAGAAGAGAATGGTAACTGATACACTGGATCGCGAGAACGATTACAGAACCACAAACCTGAAATTGCGTATCGGGAAACAAACAAGCATGTTCTATGCACCCGAAGACTTCAGATGGGACTCGTTAAGCACCAATTGGGATCTTAAGCACCAATTAGCCCACGAGATTACGGAAAAATCTAATGGGAGCCAGTCACTTTGGGGAAATGAAAAGGAACGTATCTACAAGAACTATCCGACAGGAAAGATACGCATGTACAATCATTTCTCACTCATGGACTGGGTTTGCACAGAAGATTGGGAAAAGCCGGAATGGGCTTTGCTCGATTCGGTAAAGACCGTTTTGGATTATTCCTGCCAGTTGGCAATCAGCCGATACCGCGGACGTACATGGTATGCATGGTTCACATTTGATATTCCTATCAGCGAAGGCCCCTGGAAGCTCTGCGGACTACCGGGACTGATTTTAGAAGCCTACGACGAGCATAAGGATTATAGTTTCACAGCTATAGGCATCCGGCAGCAGAATATACCGCCGGTTGGAATATACGATTACTCTGAATATGACTGGGCTACTACCACCCGTAAGAAGTACAACGAGACCTGGTTTAAATACATACATGAAGACATAGGAGCCAAAATGTCGGCAGCCTACAGTTCTTACGGCTTGAACGTAAAGATTGATAAGAACAGGAAATTACCACATCGGAACTACGAACTGATGGAAACAGATTATCATAAATAACTATTACCTCATTTCCAGCTCCACCCTCTTTATCTTCTCCAGCGTCTTGCCTGCCTCAGTCGAGGGGAAGAGTTGCAGCACCCGTTGCAGATAGGTTTTCGCCTTGCTGTAGTTGGTGGTGAATATGCCAGAGAGGCCGTTGCGGTAACGGGCGTACTGCATCCGGGTGGGGGAAGTTATCTTCTTGAAGTCGTCATCGAGCTTTTTCTTGTCCTTTTCGGCTTGCAGGTAGTAGTAGTTTCCCAGGAAGATGTTGGCTTGCAGGTTGTCGGCGTCAAGCGACAGGACTTTCTCATAGGTCTTCAAGGCATCTTTCTCCTTTCCGCGCATCATCTCCATTTCGGCACACGAAACGAGGGCAGGCACATCTTCGGGATAGCGTTGCAAGTATTCTTTATAGAAAAGGTACGCCTTATCGTAGTTACGTTTCTTCTTGTAATACGTTGCCAGTTCATTAATAAGGCGGGGAGCTACCGAACTGTTTTTATCGACATTGGTCCAATAGAACATTTCCGTCTGGTCTACACCGGCAGCGGCGGCCTGGCGGAACAGACTGACAGCATAGTCATCCTTACCCTCGGAAAGGGCTTCGGAGACTTTCGGCAACAGGTCACCTGCCGACTGTGCCAGAAGTACCAGAGGATTAACCAGTGATAAGAAGAGTAGTAAAGCTAAGGTTTTCATCTCTAATATAGTGTATAGTTTAACAGCCCAAAACAGATTTACAGGAAATCTTCTCCAAATTTACGAACTTTCTTCACATCATCATCAGTAAAAGGCAGAAATATCGTTAATCGTCCCCACTATTTTTGCTTTTCTGCGTAACTTTACCCGCTTTCTGAAACAAATATTACCGATGAAGCCCAGAGACAGACAAATATTACAAATAGCACTGCCTTCCATTGTATCGAATATCACTGTTCCGCTGCTCGGACTGATAGACGTGGCAATCGTGGGACACCTGGGTGCGCCTGCCTATATCGGCGCCATTGCTGTGGGCGGTATGCTGTTCAATATCATCTACTGGATTTTCGGTTTCCTGCGTATGGGAACCAGCGGCATGACTTCGCAAGCATACGGCAAACGGGACTTGCCGGAGGTAGTCCGCTTGCTGGTGCGCTCCGTAGGCATAGGACTGGCGGTGGCGCTTTGCCTCATCTTGTTGCAGGTTCCTATCAGATACGGGGCATTCCTGCTTATCCATCCCACGGAAGAGGTCAGGGAACTGGCTACACTCTATTTTCATATCTGCATCTGGGGAGCACCCGCCATGCTGGGGCTATACGGGCTGACGGGGTGGTTCATCGGCATGCAGAATTCGCGCATACCGATGTACATAGCCATCACACAGAATGTGGTCAATATCATAGCCAGCCTCAGCCTGGTTTACCTGTGCGGAATGAAGGTGGAAGGGGTGGCTTTGGGGACGCTTATCGCCCAGTATGCCGGTTTTGTCATGGGGCTTGTGCTATGGAAGATGTATTATGGCAAGCATCTGGGAATCAAGAAGTATAAACTAAAGATTAAAAGTATCGCAGAAGGAAGCGTTTGGGAGAAGGCGGCGATGATGCGCTTTTTCTCGGTGAACCGGGACATCTTTCTGCGTACGCTTTGCCTGGTGGCCGTTACGTTGTTCTTCACTTCGGCAGGGGCCGAACAGGGAGAAATCATCTTGGCAGTCAATACGTTGCTGATGCAACTCTTCACGCTGTTCTCGTACGTGATGGATGGCTTTGCCTATGCGGGAGAGGCTTTGAGCGGGCGATACATAGGTGCGCGCAACCGCGATGCTTTCAGGAGTACCGTCCGCCACCTGTTCGCATGGGGAGGGGTGATGGCGGTGCTTTTCACATTGACTTATGCCGTGGGCGGCAATGCGTTCCTCGGACTGCTGACTAACGATAAAGAGGTGATAGCTGCCGCCGACACCTATTTCTATTGGGCGCTCGCCATACCTGCCGCCGGTATTGCCGCCTTTATCTGGGACGGAATCTTTATCGGCGCCACAGCCACGCGCGGAATGCTTCTTTCAATGGCAGTGGCCGCCGTCAGTTTCTTTGCCGTGTACTACGGGTTCCGCCCTGCCCTGGGCAACCATGCACTATGGCTCGCTTTCCTTACTTATCTCTTGATGAGGGGAGTGGTGCAAACGGGGCTGAGCAGATTGATAAATTAACTCATTTCGATTCAGGTTATCAAGCAAATTACCTATATTTGCAGAAACAAATTAAAGCACACAGAACATGGGTAAGTTTATAAATCCGTTTACCGACTACGTGAACGTTGGATATATACATTGAAGAATATGGAGACACTGAAACGAATGCCGTTCAAGGCACGCAAGGCAGTCTTCGAAAAACTGGAAGACATTGTCGATGTAGCTTCTCTTAGCAAAGAGGAGCAGGAACGCTATCAGAATAGCGTAAATGTGTATCGCACGAATCTGTGCGTGTTGGATGCTGCGGAAAAAGAAGGCAGAGAGAAAGGGAAAGTAGAAGAACGCTTGAACAATGCCCGTAAAATGAAAGAAGCAGGCATAGCCTGCACACTTATTTCTCAAATTACCGGATTGACTACAGAAGAAGTTGCTGCCCTTTAATAACAAAAGCTACTAATACTTATTCGTTCCTTTATAGGGGGAATTGCGTTCTCCTGCAGTGGTATGCATTTTCCACTGCAGGGGGACGCAATTTTCTTTATAGTGGGACGAATAGATGTATGCTGTGTTACTGCTTAGGGAGAGGGGCGCTACGGGCAGGCAAATGCCCGGCACCGGGGAAGGCATTGTTCGGCACCGGGGAACGCATCGTTCGGCACCGGGGAACAACACGTTCGGCACCGGGGAACAAATGGCAGATAGACTAAGGGTATTCCTTCCCCCCGCCAGGAAGACGGGAAAAGAGGTTTTTCATCTTTTTTCAACACTTCTCTTGTTTCTTTCAAAAACAACTTCTACCTTTGGCATC
>OGZX01000749.1_pt1 | contig 37492 bp, 32 predicted proteins | sample 1576881 | NCBI WGS metagenome assembly OGZX01 (sample SAMEA3541542, study PRJEB24748) | human gut metagenome | biome: human gut; feature: human-associated habitat; material: faeces | place: China | collected 2012 | reverse complement strand
AAAAGAGAGCCTGCGGCACAAGGCGATGCCTTGTTGGAAAGCAATGACACAAATAACTCATATCTGCCAATAATCGAATCATCGACATTCGTTAAAAGGAATGCAAAGAAGGGATTATACAATATAATGTAAGGACATCCGTTATTATTGATGACAATTGTCAACTCAAATGAAAGTCTTATGAAATCAAAATTACTGCTGGTACTTTCCCTGTCATTCTACCTGTTTAGTTGTAACGGACAGAATACACATATCCCGGCTGCCGTCACATCGGCCGCTCCCGTAAAAATCAACCGGTTCGATAAAGAGCTTTTCAAGCTAGTCGGTGCAGGCGACACAAGCCGGCAGGCTGAAATCGCCCGCGAATATCCCCTAATGCTCGACATCCTCGGAAAAGGCATCCTGAATATGAAATCACCGGCAATGCCCGGATTCTTCGACAAACTGACAGGCTACTATTCCGAGCCGACGCTGAAAAGCCTGTATGCCGACGCTATCCGCCAGTACGACGACGTATCACAGATCGAGCAGCAATTAGGCAACGGTTTCGCCTGGCTGAAAGCCTGTTTTCCGTCCATGCAGATTCCGGCTGTTTACATGCATGTTTCGGGCTTCAACCAGAATGTGCTGGTCGGTGACAGCCTGCTGTCTATCTCGATCGACAAATACCTGGGCGAAGAATACCCGCTCTACCAGGAGTTCTTCTATGATTTCCAACGCCGGCTGATGACACCCGGACATATCGTCCCCGACTATCTGGCCGGCTGGCTGATGTCCGAATATCCGTTCGAAGGAAAAGAAAACGTACTGTTGGACCGTATGATCTACGAAGGAAAAATAAAGTACCTGGTTCACCAGGCATTCCCCGAACTGACACCCGAGCAGCTAATGGGCTACACCGTGGCTTCCTATAACTGGTGCAAGGAAAACGAAGCCAACCTCTGGAAGGCGATCATAGAACGCAAGCACCTGTACACTCCCGACCAGATGACCACAGGCAAATATTTCGAAAGCACGCCCTGCTCATTCCTCTCCGGCGACGCTCCTGGAAACATCGGCAGTTGGATCGGCTGGCAGATTATCGACAAATATATGAGGGAAACAGACACTACGCCCGAAGCCCTGATGCAGAACAGCGACAGCCAGGCCATCCTGACGGCATCGAAATATAAACCCTGAAGGAGCACAGCAAAGTATATATAACAAAAAAACCGCCCTATTCTCACGAACGGGACGGATAACCTAATCTAACTTAATTCTAATACCATGAAAAACACTATGTCTTAATAACAGGCCCGGAATTAAAAAGTTTAATGGAGCGGTTTATTTGTATTTCTTTCACAAAATAAAGATCATGCGAGATCAACAGTACCGTTCCTCTATAACTCTTTATAGCCGCTGTTATTATCTCAACACTCCTAATATCCAGATTGTTCGTCGGCTCGTCCAAAATAAACAGATCCGGCGTATTATTGCCAATCATCAGGCAGCAGAACAGCAAACGGATTTTCTCTCCCCCACTCAGGCAGGCGCCAGGTTTATCCCACGTCCCGTAAGGAAACAGATAACGGTTCAGGATTGATTTCAACTCGTGCTCAGCCTTATGCTCGGTGTTGAAACGTTCGGTCTGTCCAAACACGGTCAGGGCAGGATCGATCACGGAACATTCCTGGTCGATATAGAGGTAACTGAAATCAGCCCGCGTAACCGTCCCGACCATCGGTTCCAGTTCGCCCAGCAAAAGCCGGACCAGAGTCGTTTTCCCGCTCCCGTTATTTCCGGTGATATGAACGCGGTCTCCACTCCTGATCCGGAGATCCAGCGGCGACGGCCACAGAGAGGAAGAGGTATAGCCGAAATTAACCTGTTCAGCCGTTATCAGGATTTTGCCGGTGTGCAGGGCGGAAGAATTGAAGTTCGTCTGAAGCGCACGCATATCGGGGATCGTGTTTTGGAGTTCCGCAACCGAGCTTTGCAGGGAAGCGATCTTCTCCTCATGGACATCATTCAACCGGACTGTACTCTTTTCGGCTTTATCTTTCAGCGTATTGACCGCCATCCGCGAAATGCCTTTCTTAAAACTCGTCTTATCGCTATGGGCATTCGCTTTATTCTTCCGTTCCATCGTTTCACGAGCCATTTTGCGAGCCAGACGCAACTCTTTTTCCTTTTCATCCAACTGATTCTGCAACGCTATCAGGGCCAGTTCTTTCTGCTCCCTGTAAAAATCATAATTGCCACCGTAGAGGGTTACGCCGTTCTTTTCCAACTCACAGATGCAAGGCAGCAGGTTCAACAACGTCCGGTCGTGGCTGACAACCAACAGGGTCGAACGTCCGGTCCGAACCATTTCATAGAGTTTATCACGACTGGATGCATCCAGATGATTCGTCGGTTCGTCCATCAGGATTATTTCCGGCGTATGGACCGAAATGCCGGAAAGGAACACCTTTGTCTTTTCCCCTCCACTCAGCGAACGCATCGGCTGGGACAGTTGCAGATGCCCCAAATCCCAGAAGGCAAGAGCCGAGAGACAACGTTCCTCCACACTCCAATCGTCATTCAGGCGAGTAAAGTTTTCAACCGAAGCGTCGCCTGCAAGAATAGCATGGAGCGCCTTTATCGGCCCGTCCACCCGTAAGGCTTCAGCCACCGTCAGGTGGTCGAACTGTCCGAAGTGTTGCGGCACATAATAAGGTTGGGAAGCACAGACGACTTCCCCCGAAGAGGGTTTCAGGTTTCCTGCGAGAATACGCAGCAGGGTCGATTTACCGGAACCGTTATTGCCGACCAGCGCCTGGCGCTGTCCTTTATTGACTGTTAAATCGATGTTCTGAAAAAGTGGTTCTTTGTCGGCATGAACATAGCATAGCTGATGTACGGATATGCACATAGTTTTCTTTGGATTAAGAAATTAAAACTAAAAGGATAATTCACAAACGTGCCTAAGAATGGCACAGGGGGAAAGGCCGGACAAAACAATCACCACCGGATAGATGGCAATTACAACGATCAAATGTTTATGTCGAAACCGGCTTACTTGGATATTTTCATCGGAATACTTATATGATTTACAGCCGCAAAGATACAAAATAAAATGAAAGTGGAACACAGATTCCCAATTATAGTTGTTGAGACAAGTTATTTTGCAAGAGATTATTTTATCCCAAACAAAAGCATTACTTTTGTTCATGATTTAACGAGTATTATAAAGTAATAAGATATGGATAATAATTCATTAGAAACAAAATATACAATAGCTGTTCAAATTATAAAAACGGCTATATTACAAAGCCAGTACGAGGCTGTAAAAATTATAAATAAAGAACAATTGGCCTTGTATTATGGTATAGGACGCTATATTTCCCAAAACTCTCGAAATAGATATTGGGGGACAAGCGCTATTAGTTTTATTAGCAACAAGTTACAAATGGAATTGCCTGGTCTTAGAGGATTTTCAGAACGAAACCTCAAAAATATGCGTACTTTCTATGAAGAATGGCAGTTGTTGGATACAAATTCGGCAGTTACGACTGCCGAAATACAATCAGATAAGAACGATAATGATTGTATTACGAAAATCCGGCAGTTGCAACTGCCGGATTTCAAAGACTTTCCTATAGAGGAGTTCTTCAAAGTCAGCTTTACTCACCATACGGCAATTCTATCACAAGTAAAGACTTTAGAAGAGCGATATTTCTATATAAAATTATGTGCTAATGAGTTATTAAAAGTCGACACATTAAAGAAGTTGATGAAAGAGGATATATACCATAATCAAGGCTCGTATCCCAATAACTTTATGACAAAACTACCTACAGCAGAATTTGCCCGACGGGCTATATTAACTTTCAAAGATGAATATATGTTAGACTTCATCAATGTAGAAGAACTTGGTGCAAGGGACATCGAAGATGTGGATGAAAGAATTGTAGAAAATAAAATTGTACAAAACATCAAGAACTTCATTATGACTTTCGGACGGGATTTTACATTTGTAGGCAATCAATTCCGTGTTGAAGCTTTAGGACACACTCACATTATCGACCTTTTATTTTTCAATAGAGAACTATCCTCATTAGTGGCAATCGAGCTAAAAACAGGCCCTTTCAAAACAGCATATCTTGGACAATTGAATATGTATCTTCGGATACTTGATGATTTTGTACGTAAGCCTAATGAAAATCAATCAATCGGCATCATATTATGTAAAAGTGCCGACAAGGCATATGTAGAATATGCTGTAAGGGATTACGATAAACCAATGGGAGTTGTAACGTATAAGACCGTAACGGATATGCCTGAACGTTTAAGAAATGCATTGCCTGATATGGAAGAACTTAAAAAGTTACTATAAATCAGAGCTGTTCAACAAAAAGCGAAGCACAGAATTTCAGTGCTGTTACATTCTCGCTAAATCATTACAACATTTTACCTCTCTACTTAATCCTGTCAGGCTGCCAACAACTTTTTCTCCGTGTTTTTTGTTCTCTTAACCCCTCTGCTATAAAATAAGACGCACTTTTGCCAAACTAAATTTATTGATTGAGATGAACATAGAAACTATTGAAAAAGATCCATTGTTAAGCGATTGCGTAGAGCGGCTTATGTGTGAGAAGAAAGAGGCTGACAAAGAGAGGACAGCCGGTAATTATCAAAGTGCATGGAATAAGTTTGCAGTCTTTTTAGGACCGAGGGCAGCCGAGTTCAGGCTCTCCGACCTGGACAGCAACATCGCCAAGCAATACAGGATATGGCTGTTGCAGGACGAAGCGTCGGGCAACGACCAACTGAAGCGGGGCAGCCAGAACTTTTACCTGCGCAACCTGAAAGCCATCTATAACCGGATCAAGAAAGATCCGCATTTCAGCCTGCCTGCCGGTAATCCTTTTGAAGGCGTGCATATCGCTGTTCCGCCCACTCGTAAAAGAGCCTTATCGAAGCAGAAAATAGGTATGCTGACCCGGCTTACCCTCTACAAAATCTCGGAACTTCCGGAATTCACCAACCGTCCGGGCCGGATGGACGCCCTGCAACTGGCGCTCTTCCTTTTCTATGCACGGGGTATGTGTTTCATCGATGTATTCCTCCTGGAACATGAGAATGTAAAAGACGAATATATCCACTATATACGCAGCAAGACCGGAGTCGCCCTGCAAGTAAAAATCACCCCCGAAATGCGTACGATCATGCAAAAATACCAGGAGAGGAACAGCCGTTGGGTATTCCCTTTCCTGCATGAAAAGATGATTGGAAAAGGGCATCTGACGCCCCAGTCATCCCTGCACCGCATCAACACCTACCTGAAAGAGGTCGGCGAAACACTCAAACTGCCCATCCCCTTCACCACCTACGTGATGCGCCACAGCTGGGCCTCGATGATGTTAGAAGCGGATTCGGAGATCAGCGTCATCAGCCAGTCGATGGGACATACTTCGCTACAGACAACTGAGATCTACTTGGGGCAGCTCTCCATTGCCAAAATGGATAAAGCGTCCGATAATATGCTGGACCACCTGCTCCGCAAACCGCAACAACGGAAGAAAGAGCCGGAGCCGGAACCACTCCGGATAGTTCCGACTGTAGCCGTTGCAGCTCCCAAACTCTCATTTATCGACAAATGCAAAAGCAGGGTGAAAGCGATTACATCGAAGATACAGTTATTCCTCATGTAGATCGCCGTCCGCATGCTCATTGAGCTTCCGCAATAAATCTTTGCCTGGCTTAAACTTCAGACTGTTGCGGGCCGGGATCAAAGCAGGTTCACCTGTTTTAGGATTCCGGCCCGTACGGGCTGTTTGTTGCCAAAGGCTGAAAGAACCAAAACCTTTCGCGACAACAAGACCATCCTCTTTGATCGCGTCCATAAATAGATCCTCAAGGGTATTCATGATCCGCGACATTTCTTTTGGCGGTATAGCCAAATGCTCGGCTGCCCGTCTCAATAACTCCGTTTTATTCATATCAAAAATCTACAATTACAGTATCCATTACTACTACATCATCAAACACAGCCACCCGGCCATCCGTGATTGTCACCCGGACATCGGCACTGTTCGCGCCACTGATATTTACGGTCAGATCATACGAATAGCCACGCTGAATGTTATAGTCATTCGTCAGGTTACCTCCCAGATATATCTTATATTGTACTTTTATAGGTTGCGAGTAAGAACCTCCCGGAAGAGGATACTTGTATTCACCGTTCATCAGGACAAAAGTACATCCCTCAAGGCTGCCACCCGGCCCCTTTGCCGGCATATTCTTTTCCTGGAAAGAGGTACCGGTTCCCATGCCACGCAGGTTTTCGGGCATATAGAATGTTTGCTCACTGCCTATGCCCAGGTCACTGGTTGTCATTTTAGTTGTGTCCTTCATCACATCTGCTATATGTCCGGAAGTCCAGACCGGATATTTATCGGCAAGTTCCCCTCCTCCACGTGCATAAGTGGCCATCGCTTTCGGTATATTACATACTTTCAGTTCTTTAATCACAAGGTTTCCTTCAAAGGTACTTGTTGTATTCCACTTCACGTTAACTCGTGCAAAAGCCCGTTCCAATGGTGCCACTATTATAGCCTTACCACCATTATTATCAATGGAATCCTGTGTGATAACAATCGAATCGGCCGTGGCAAAAGTAGGTTTCGAAGTATAATTGCTAAGTTCTTTTGGCTTCTTCTTCAGAGCAGCAACCGTAATGGTGCTACCACCACTCACGAGTGTATCACCTTGTTCTAAAAAGTCATTACCACCATTTGCTATCACATAAAAATAGCTATCAACACCGACGAAACCACTGGTTGTTACTTTTTTCGTTCCACCACTTTCAACCGCAATACTGCTTCCTGAAAACTTGCCTGCTTTAAGCAAAGCATTAGTACCCTTTGCATATTGCAAAACCCATACATCAGTAATGGGTAGATCAGCAAATATCTCATCCGCCTTTGTCGTCACTTCCAATTCTTCCGGCAATACCAATTGGACTATCAATTCCTGATTACCGCCATCAACAACCGGCAGGGATGTGTCGCACGACGTAAGCAGCAAAGCAGCGACAAGGCAAGCTGCTGCAATACGGGCTATTCTTATTATTTGTCTATTCATTTCCGTATCTGTTTATATCGTTATCTTATTCGCCCAAACCGTCCGATTCAAGCGGTATCGTATTATACTCCCGGATGGCGAGCGTCAAGTCGGACGGGATAATCTCACCGTAGAATGTCAAAGTAAAATCAAAGACATAAGTCATCCCCGGAAGTAGTACTTTCTGGATAGAAGCAGGATAGACCTTTGTGATCTCCTGCTTATTCGAATTATACCTCACCCACAATTTCACATCGAATTTCAAAAGACTACTGCCATCGACCGGTAATAAGACTCTTGGAAGGCTTCTCCAAAAATCAAACTGGCTGTCACTATCCGTAACACCATCAGATCCATAACGCTTAAATTCATTTCCCGGATAAGTATAGTCGGCACTATAAGCCGAGCAACTCTCCCAAGCTGTATTCCCTAACTTATAATCCAAAGATGCAGGCAGACCGGATACTTTTATCTCCCTCACTTCCAATTCGCTAACGGGAACCGGACTACTCGATTTTGTTCTCGCCCTCACCACTACCTGCGATCCCATGCGGATGAAAGGGGACGGAAGGGAGACGGTCATGGAGTTACCACCCGGGGCAGTAGGCTGCACCACGATATTTTCGAGGGTGGTGTACATGAAGTCTTTGCCGTTCCCGACACTGATCGTTCCTCTTTCTCCCATAACCGGGGCGGTATCGTCGTTGTATGATACCAGATACATATAATAGGTACCGCGATACAATTTCATGTCCCCCTTAGCAACCAGCTTCTCGTCACTCTGTTTCTCCACGGTATAGATCGCCGAGTCCACGGGGGCTTCAGTTGCAAAATTCGGTGTGGTGCCAACTTTGCTGTTATAAGCATATATTTTGAAAGTCTTTCCCTCTTTCATCGCCTCCGGAGCGGAGCTGATGCCCGCAGGTGCCTTTGTCAGTTGGGCGGTATACATATCGAAGGTTATGCTCACCGGCTCGCCTGTTTCCTCCGGTGTCCGGTTGTCGTCGTCGGGCAGGTTACCCGTACAGGCGGTGAGAACCAGCAGGGCCGCCGCTATTTGTTTATAATTCCTGATCATGATTGTACTACTTATTTTATGTATGAATGATAAATCGTATCCGCATCAGATACCGATACTTGTATTCGGGCTTGCATCCGTTTGCCACGCGTTGATGGAGACATCCGTCAGTATACCGCTCATTTTATTGATCTGGATCGTATAGGTATAATGCATCCCTTTCTTCCATTGCACGGGGGTAGAAACAGGTGCAGTCGTAAATACACGTTCCACATCTCCCACCTGTACATGTATGGAAAAAGAGAGCGAAGACTCCGTCCCTCTCATGGGAGCCGCCAGACAGTTCACGTTTGCCGTGGCCTGTGAAAGCGCCAGTGTGACCGGCGTCCCTTTGAGGTGGAGGCTGTCGGTCTGGGCCGCGTTCAGCGTGCCGTCGCCCAACAGCATCGTGCCTTCCCCTTTCTGCAGGTAGTTGTTACGGCTGACAATATCGATAGCAGTCAGCTTCATTTCCTCCGACACGCCCGACGCCTTGCTGATGCGGAAGCTGATCTTTGCCAGCGCATGGTTCATCGAAAGGTTGATAGTCCGGGCAGTCGAAGTTGCCGTGACCGGTATTGCATACAGGTAATCGTTCTGGGCGGTCCCCGAGAAATCGTCGGTTCCCAACAGCGTGACCACTATCTTCGGCATCACGCCGTCGTTCGTGATGACAGTGCTTTCGGAGGCGGGATAACTGCCGTAGACTTTAGCTTTCGTAGTAGATATTTCCAATTCTTTATCCGCCCCCCACGAACCGCCGGAATAGGTGAATTTCAGGAACGATGCGGCCGCCGTGGTCGTCGTGGTCGTCGCATAATCCGAACCATCTTCTTTTGTGACATAAACATCCACCGAGTTTATCGTGTTGCCGGAGCTGATGATGGCTTTCGTCGTTGCATTGTCGGCCAGTGTGACGGAAAGCAGACGCAGCGCGCTGCCCTCCTCTTCCGGCAGGTTAGCCGTGCAGCCTGTGCCGAGCGCTAACCCTGTGAATAAATATAATATAATATGCTTCATGCTTGTGATAGTATTTCGTTTGTATCTTATTATCAAATTGGAATCAGGTAGCATCGCCTACGGGAGGTGTTGTATTGTCATCCACAAAATCGTTTACGGTAACGTTGTTCAGGATCAGCAAAGTCCTGCTATCTGTTGTGAAGTTGTAGGTGTAATTATAACCAGCCTTCAACTCTTTGCTCGCCTGAGTGTACGTCTTGGTAGTTGTAGTGGTAGCTGTGGAAGTCACACTGATTGTATAAGTCTTTCCGGTTCCGGGATAGACAACTCCTACAAAGGTATGCTTTGCGCCGCTATTGGTAACTGCATAGAAATTGATCGTCTGACTGGTCTCAGTCTCATTAAGCAGTTTACTTCCGGTCATAGAAGCCGTGCCGCCAGTAATGTTACTTCCATCCGTGTAAGTCACAGTGATCGTTATCTTGGTCGCAGCCGGGGCAAAGCGGAATTGCACAAGGTTATTCGTAGCAGCAGCCGTATCAGTCAGCTGGATACTTTTCTGATAGTTTTCTACAGTCGTTTGATCTGCCAGTATGCCGGTAAAACCATCCGGCCTCCAGGATGCAATAAACGTCTGGTTTCCCGTAGTGGAAAGCCCTGTACCTGTTTTCGGCAACCAACGTCCGTTCGCCAAGTCATATTTATAAGAAGCCGTCTCGCTTCCTCCCGACCTTACAACCTTTATCGAATCATCATTGATAAACGCCGTTTTATCGAGAGCGGAAGCGCCCAAACTGGCCTTCGTCTGCGCCGGGATTACCGCCTCTATTTCGAGCGGACGCATTTCACTGAGGAGCTGCTCGTCCGTGCAGGCGGCAAGCCAGAAACAGAGGGCTAATCCTGCGGCTTTCAGTACTGTGGTATATCGTATTCTTTTCATATCAGCTTACTTCTTTATCAAATTCTCCCGTATAATCTTCATCCGAATCAGTCTTCCAACCCTCTATCGTGCCACCCTCCGGAACCAGTATATTATTCTTCAGGGTCAGCGTATATCTATAATGTGTACCGGCAGCCAATGCACACGACACAGCCGCTTTGTAAACAACTCCCTGATAGGTCAATTGCAGATTGAGAGTCGTATTTGTATTCTTCGGATATACGATGCCGCACCAGAGATAGGCGTTCGCATCCGGACGGTACAAGGTTATGTTTTCATCGCCGTCTCCCCCGTTTAGCAGTCCTGGGGCGGACAGTAGGGCATTCGTAAAGTCCACGGCAGGTTTATTATCAGTACCACCTCCATTCTGCACCTTGAACTCGAGCGTCAGTTTGACATTCTGATGCACGAAGGCTCCCGTATCCGTAAAACGGAGTATTCCGTCACGGGAAGTAATCTTGCCGCTTTTCAGATAGTTGCTTTTCAGATAGCCCGAACCGTCCGCTGCGGACTGGTCTTGCCGGATAACCGTATAGTCTGACGGGAAAACAGCCTCGTATTCGGAGGCCGCCTGCAAGGTTACAGGGTTCGACGACGGCGGGGTCCAGGCTGAACCGGAGCCGGAACAGGTATAGTCTGCCTGCTGCACACGACTTCCATTTACAAGCCTGTAAACACGTATTTTGTCGTTGGTAATAAACGAAGAAGTACGGTCGTAATCCGCCACGGCTTTTGTTTGCTGTACATCCTGTATCTCCGCTACGATCTCCACGGGTGTACCCTCCTCCGCAGCCAATCCGAGAGGCATTTCCGCCGAGCAGGCCCAACAGGCCACTAACAGGCAACAGCCGGTTGCACGGAGAAGGATGTTTGTTCGCTTTGCATGTTTCATATCTCTTTTTCCTTTCTTTATAGGTTAAAAACCGTCCGGGTTCATGTCCTGATTGCCATTCCATCCTTCGGGTGTACTCCAGTCCGTTATCGTTGTTGTCCCATCGACCGTCACATCCCGGTTGCTCAGGTTGAGGGTGTAGAGGTAGCGTCTTCCTCTCTCCCACTTTACCGGAGACGGGATGGTGACGGTGAGTTCACGTTCACCGTCGGTAGCCGTCGGCTTTCCTAACAGGATGGTGAGGGTCAACGAACTTGCATCGGGGGTAGCCGTCATAGGCGCTACCAGGCCGTATGCCACAATTGCCGGAGAGGTGTTGGCGCCACATTTCACAGCAAAGTTTGCCGTTGACGGTACGAAGGTGAGTGTATTCCCTGCCGTAAGGCTACCAAGCGCACCGTCTTTCAGTTGCATTGTCCCTGTTCCGGTCTGGAAATACATCTTGTCGCTTCCTGTGGTAGTAGCTAACGTGATTCTCTTTACGTAGTCGTACGTATCGTCGACCGGCCGGCCGGAAACGGTTTGCAGTTGGAAGACGACCTGCGCCAAAGCGTGCTGCATGTGGATGGTGGGGGAATAGTTCTTTTCCGTATTCTTTGCCTTGATTTCTCCTGCCGTTCCGACTTGATCGGAAGAAGAGCCATAGAGGTAATCCGCCTGTTCACACTCCCATGTGTTGTCTCCACTAAATTTCTGTTCGGCGGAAACGGTGACAGGGACGGTATGCGTGTCGGCATTGGCTTTATTAGTCACTGCAAGCCCGGTCGGATGGAACGCATAGATCCGTGCTTCTATGTTCGAGAGCTTAACGACGGGGTCGCCTGTCCAGATTGTTCCGTCGTACGTGAAAGTAGACAGGCCGCTACTCACGCCAGGATACACCGCATTATCTGCATATTGGGTGACATAGAGCTTGACCGCGTTGATGTTTCCATTTGCGGCCGAAAAAGCAATTCCATTCACAATAGAACGGGTTGTCTGCGTCCCGGTGTAAATAGCGGGACGCAAAACGATGCCGGCATCGTCCATCTCGTCGGTGCAGGCGGTAAGGCCTGCTAATCCGGCAAGCCACACCCACAACATTCGTATCCAAAAATCAGTCTGTTTCATATCTTTATTCTGTATTATAAGTTGGGGATATTTCCTTGTGCCACATCTTCCCAGGGTACCATCCGGATACCGGTCAGCTCAAGGCCCGTACCGTTGATCTTGATCGTGTAGGAATAGATTGTGCCTGCCGTCCAGGCTACCTCACTGCATGTGACAGGCATGAGTTTACCATCGACTGTGATTGTGATGGTAGACTGATTGCCAGCCGTGGTAGTCGGCACGACATAATTGACGTAGGAAACGACATCTGCATCCGTTGTTCCGGGAACCGGATAGGATAATGATGCGAACGAGCACGTATAGGTTACATCTGTCGCATCGGCCAGCCCTGACAGTGTTCCGTCTCTAAGGCTCATGGTCGTACCGCCCGTTGTTGCAATAGCTTGCATATTTCTTTTGTAGGTGATCGATGATATTTTGCACTCACCGACGTAGTCGCCTTTTTTGAAGATCAGCTTGATCTGGGCGAAGGCGTGTTTCAGGCCGATATTGACGGATGCCCCCGGCGCTGCCGCTGCTGTTTTGGAATGGCCGTTGTTGGCTGTGGGTTGGCCACTCTGAAAGGCATTATCCTTATATTCGACACCGTACATGTAGTCGTTAGCGGCATCTGCGAAGTCGAATGTTTTGTTGCCATCGGCGACTGCCTGATTGGAATGTGTAATCGTAATGGCATTTTGTGGAACAGGGATAGTAGGGTTCAGAGGTGTGGCAGTTGATGTTACCGAACCCCCGCTTTTTATTGGATGGAAAGAGAAGATAGTTGCCGTTTCCTGAGACAACCAAAGAGGTTGTCCTTCGGTTGCAGGACTGGCAGCACCATTCGATAATTGATAGGCACAATAAGTTCCCGCCGGGGCTTGTCCGTATGAAGTCTCTCCCGACGTGGCGTTAACGGCATAGATACCGAGGGTGGATATGTTTGTAGCATCTTCCGAAGCCCCACCGCGTGTCGTGATCGAAACACCGGCAATGTGCGGATTGAGGGCGACCGGCGCGTTCGGGTCCTCCCCTATTTCGTTACTACACGACAGGAAAGCGAGCGACAAGCTGAGAAGAGCGATATAATTGTTTCGTATCATAATCAATAATGTGATAATGTGGCAATGTGCCAATATGCCGATTTTTAATAAATCAATGAATAATGTTATACAGATGAGATCGAGAGAGGGGGGGATAATGTGCCAATTGGGGGAATGTGCCAAGGTGTAGCCCCATGCCGCAGGCTCTCTTTTGCCGTTCGTTTTAACGAACGGATTAAAAGATTGGAGGCAAAGCCTCTTCCTCTGTGGACTTCAGTCCCCTTAATAAAGGTTGTTCTATAAATTCTTAAAAGGGGTTGAAACCCACAGAGGAATCCGGCAAAGCCGGGAACTTATCAATCCGTTGATTGAAATCAACGGCAAAAGAGAGCCTGCGGCATGAGGCGATGCCTCATAAAAGAGGTTCAAATATTCTTAGAATCAAATCCGTATACCAATTTATTAAAAACATCGTATCTTTAACCCGTAAAAAATCAATATTTATTATGAATATTATCTCCCACTCAAAACGTATCCTGTCTATTACCGGAATGCTTCTATGCATGGTGGTTCCGGTTGTTGCTCAATCGTGGCCGGAGATAACGACCGAAATGCGTCCGGCAACCCGTTGGTGGTGGTTGGGGAGTGCGGTCGATACGGCAAATATAAGTTATAACCTGGAGACGTATGCCAAAGCGGGATTAGGAAGTGTCGAGATTACGCCGATCTACGGTGTGCAGGGAAACGATGCGCAGGAAATACCTTTCCTCTCCCCCGCCTGGATGCAGATGTTACAACACACGCAGTCGGTCTGTAACCGGTTGGGTATGGAGACGGATATGAATGCCGGAACCGGCTGGCCGTTCGGCGGTCCGATGATCTCCTTCGAGCATGCAGCGTCTAAAGCTATTTTTCAAGAATATACGGCCAAAGGAGGAGAACGGCTCCGGCTCACCGTCGACGTTGGTGACAAGGGACAACAGAGTATCGCTTACCTGGAGCGGCTAATGGCTTTTTCAGACAAAGGGGAACGGATCGACATTACTACCAAAGTAAAAGACAAGCTACTCGACTGGACGGCTCCGGCAGGCAACTGGCGTTTGATCGCTCTATTTTGCGGAAAAACACTCCAGCAAGTAAAACGGGCAGCCCCCGGCGGAGAGGGATACGTAATGGATCATTTCTCACGAAAGGCAGTCGGACACTATTTCTCTACTTTCGACCGGGCCTTCCGGGAAAATAAAGTCACCCGTCCGCATACTTTCTTTAATGATTCGTACGAAGTGTATGGAGCCGACTGGACTCCCGGGCTGCTCCATGAATTTGCCCGGAGGCGCGGATACCGGTTGGAAGAGTACCTGCCGGAATTCCTGAATCCCGTGCGGACGGACACGACTGCCCGCATCATCTCCGACTACCGCGAAACATTGGCGGAGCTATTACAGGAGAATTTCACCAGCCAATGGACGCAGTGGGCGCATCGCGGTGGCAGCATCACCCGCAACCAGGCGCACGGCTCGCCGGGAAACCTGATCGACCTGTATGCAACAGTCGACATTCCCGAATGCGAGGGCTTCGGGCTCTCCCAATTCCATATCGAAGGATTACGGCAGGACTCGATGACACGCAAAAACGATTCGGACCTGTCCATGCTCAAATATGCCTCCTCGGCAGCCCACATAGCGGGAAAGAAATATACATCATCAGAGACATTCACCTGGCTGACCGAGCATTTCCGCACCTCACTCGCACAATGCAAGCCGGATATGGATTTGATGTTCGTGTCAGGTGTCAACCACATGTTTTTCCACGGCACGCCTTACTCGCCACGTGAGGCGCGGTGGCCCGGCTGGCTGTTCTATGCATCCGTCAATATGTCGCCAACGAACAGTATCTGGAAAGATGCTCCTGCCTTTTTCGACTATATCGCCCGTTGCCAGTCGTTCCTGCAAATGGGAAAGCCGGACAATGACTTTCTGGTTTACCTGCCTGTCTACGATATGTGGCACGAGGCGGACGGACGTTTCCTGGCATTTGACATCCACAAGATGCAGCAACGCGCCCCACAGTTTATCCGTGCCATTCACACAATCTACGAAAGCGGGTATGACGTCGATTATATCTCCGACAACTTTATCCGGAGTACCCGCCTTAAGGACGGCAAACTGGTCACCTCCGGCGGTTCCGCCTATAAAGCACTGATCGTACCCGCAGCCCGTTATATGCCGGCCGATATTCTGGCTCACCTGACAGAGTTGGCTAAAGAAGGGGCAACGATCGTCTTTGTCGGGAATTACCCGGAAGATGTTCCCGGCTTCGGGCAACAGGAGAGGAGAAGGAAGAGTTTCCGCCGGGCATGGAACGAATTGCCCCCAGTCACCTCTTTCGACGAGACGAAAACAAACCGCCTGCAAAAAGGACGGATCATCACCGGTTCGGATTATGCCCTCACCCTGCAGGCCTGCGGAGTCGAACAGGAAGAGATGAAAACCCGTTTCGGCCTGCAATGTATCCGCCGTTCCAATGAAACCGGACATCATTATTTCATTTCATCTTTGCAGAATAAAGGGGTGGACAATTGGGTCCCGTTGGGTGTAAAAGCCACCGGAGCGATCCTTTACGATCCGATGTCAAAAGAAATCGGATCTGCCCGTATCCGGCAACAAAAGGGGAAAACGGAAGTCTACCTGCAAATACCGTCCGGCGGCTCGCTGATCCTGCAAACCTTTACCGGACGAATGCCCGAATGCCCTGCCTGGGAATATATAAAAGAACAGCCGGTCAGTCTTAGCCTCGATCGAGGCTGGACGCTGACCTTTCCCGAAAGCGAGCCTGCCATCCCTGGTACATTCGTGATAGACCGTCCTGTCTCCTGGACTACGCTCGATCATCCGGATGTCTCGCGTAACATGGCGACCGCCCGCTACACCATCGTTTTCACCTTGCCCGAAATAACCGCTGACGACTGGATACTTGACCTGGACGACGTACGCGAAAGTGCCCGCGTACGCATCAACGGACAGGATGCCGGTACGGCTTGGGCTGTACCTTTCCGGCTGAAAGTCGGGAAATATCTGGAGTCGGGCGCTAACAGGATTGAAGTAGACGTCACGAACCTGCCTGCTAACCGGATCGCCGATTATGACCGCCGGAAAATAAACTGGCGCATTTTCAAGGAGATCAATATTGTCGATCTGAATTATGAGAAAAGACAATATGACGATTGGGAGCCGATGCCTTCAGGTCTTAACAGCCCCGTCCGGTTGATACCGGTTACCCGTTTTTCCGAATAAACAGCCCGCAAGACAGCATCGGCTTGATATTAAAGCCATAGTAATGGTTTTGGCAGATCATAGGTATGATTTGGAAAAACCATTACTATAAGATAGAAAAACAGAAAGGTTCTAATATCCGCAATTATAAAATCAGGAATAAAAAGATTCTATCTATAAAGTTTTTACTACCTTTGGCAATCTTAAACAAAAGAATTAGTGTTACATTAGTTTTTAAATATAGTAATTATGGCGAAGATTAAAGGAGCTGTTGTTGTAAACACAGAACGATGCAAAGGCTGTAACCTTTGCGTAGTAGCCTGCCCGTCGGATGTACTCGAATTGCATCCGCGTGAAGTAAACAACAAGGGATACCATTATGTGTATATGAAGAACCCTGACGACTGCATCGGTTGTGCAAGTTGCGGGTTAGTTTGTCCGGACGGGTGTTTAACCATCTACAAAGTAAAAATATAATTGACAGATATGGCAGAAGAAGTAAAATTAATGAAGGGTAACGAAGCCGTTGCACATGCGGCTATCCGCTATGGCGTGGACGGCTATTTCGGCTACCCGATCACTCCGCAATCGGAGATATTGGAAACCCTGATGGCTGAGATGCCCTGGGAGACAACCGGAATGGTCGTGCTACAGGCTGAAAGCGAAGTAGCTGCTATCAATATGGTATATGGCGGTGCCGGTACAGGGAAACGCGTGATGACCTCTTCGTCCAGCCCCGGTATCAGCTTGAAACAGGAAGGTATATCTTATCTCGCAGGAGCTGAACTGCCTTGCCTGATCGTAAACGTAATGCGTGGCGGTCCCGGATTGGGAACGATCCAGCCCAGCCAGGCTGATTATTTCCAGACGGTAAAAGGTGGCGGACATGGCGACTATCGCCTGATCACGCTTGCCCCCTCGTCCGTACAGGAGATGGCCGATTTCGTCGGACTGGGTCTTGAACTCGCCTTCAAATATAACAATCCCGCAATTATACTCGCAGACGGTATTATCGGACAGATGATGGAAAAAGTGGTATTGCCTCCTTTCCATACGCGCCGTACGGAGGAAGAAATCATTGCCGAATGCCCTTGGGCTGCACAGGGAAAGACTGCCGGCCGTAAGCCGAATGTCATCACATCCCTGGAGTTAGACCCGGCGACAATGGAAGAAAACAACATTCGCTTCCAGGCTAAATACCGCAAGATCGAAGAAAACGAAGTGCGCTACGAAGAGTTCCAGTGCGAAGATGCCGAATATTTGCTGATCGCTTTCGGTTCATCCGCCCGTATCTGCCAGAAAGTGGTGGAAAATGCACGCGCAGAGGGTATCAAGCTCGGTCTGCTCCGTCCGATTACGCTGTGGCCGTTCCCCAAAAAGGTAATCAAGGAGTATGCCAACAAAGTAAAAGGAATGCTATCCGTCGAGCTGAACGCAGGTCAGATGGTAGAAGACGTTCGCCTGGCAGTGAACGGAAAGATAAAGGTTGAACATTTCGGCCGCCTCGGTGGTATCGTGTTCACTCCGGATGAAGTTTTGAATGCGCTTAAGGAATTAATAATTAAGAAGTAAAAATTAAAAATAAGTCTTCTATGAAGCGCGGAAGTAAAATTGATACGATATTGACATGGTTATTCATGACGCTGGCCGTTGCAGCCGTAATCTGCTACTTCGCCTTACCGGAAAACCGCCTGCCGTTCCTTTATTGCGGCGGCGCGGCAATCTGTTTCCGCCTTGTCCAATATCTGATGCGATTTATTAATTGAAAAATTATTCTTATGGAACTCAACGAAATAATTAAACCGGAGAACCTGGTGTACGAAAAGCCCGGGTTGATGAATGAAAATCCCATGCACTACTGTCCCGGTTGCAGCCACGGTGTCATACATAAGCTGATCGCCGAAGTGATTGCCGACATGGGTATGGAAGATAAGACGATCGGTGTCTCTCCTGTGGGATGCGCCGTATTCGCGTATAACTACCTGGATATCGACTGGCTTGAAGCCGCCCACGGACGTGCTCCGGCAATTGCGACCGCTGTTAAGCGCCTGAATCCGGAGAAAATGGTATTCACCTACCAGGGCGACGGTGACCTGGCTGCGATCGGTACAGCCGAAACAATCCATGCTGCCAACCGCGGTGAAAACATCGTGATCGTATTCGTCAACAATGCCATCTATGGTATGACCGGCGGACAAATGGCTCCTACCACACTGGAAGGGATGCCGACATCGACCTGTCCTTATGGCCGTAACATTGCCTTGAACGGTTATCCTTTGAAGATCGGCGATCTGCTTGCCCAACTGGAAGGGACTTGTCTGGTTACACGCCAGAGTGTGCAGACAGCCGCAGCCGTTCGTAAAGCTAAAAAGATGCTCCGCAAGGCATTTGAAAACTCGATGGCAGGCAAAGGCACGTCGGTTGTAGAATTTGTTTCCACCTGCTCATCAGGATGGAAAATGACACCTGAAAAGGCGAACAAATGGATGGAAGAACATATGTTCCCGTTCTATCCGTTGGGAGATCTGAAAAATGTTGAATAAGTAAGCACTAAAGAATCATGAAGCAAGAAATTATAATAGCAGGTTTCGGTGGGCAAGGTGTTTTGTCGATGGGTAAAATATTGGCTTACTCCGGCCTGATGGAAGGAAAGGAAGTCAGTTGGATGCCTTCTTACGGACCGGAACAGCGTGGCGGAACGGCCAACGTAACGGTTATCCTGAGCGACGACCGCATCAGTTCTCCTGTCCTGAACGAATACGACATAGCCATCATCCTGAACCAGCCCTCTATGGACAAGTTCGAGAACAAAGTAAAAAAAGGGGGTATCATCATTTACGACGGATATGGCATTCATACACCGGTGAAACGTACCGATGTCAGCGTATATCGCGTGGATGCAATGGACGCTGCTACTGAAATGAAGAACGAAAAGGCATTCAACATGCTGATCCTCGGCGGACTGTTGAAAATCGTCCCGATGGTAAAACTGGAAAACGTTCTGTTAGGATTGAAAAAATCCCTTCCCGAACGCCACCATAAGCTCATTCCTATGAATGAAGCAGCCATTAAGAAAGGAATGGAGATTATACAGAAGATGTAATCTTGCAAAAAGAATATAAAGAGGGGCGTTTCTATTTCGTAGGACGCCCTTTTGTTATATCTTTGCCCCACAATGAAGCATAGCTTATACATATTATTATTACTGATAATATCCGCTTCGGCCCTGCACGCGCAACGCCGCCCAGGCGGAGACCGAAAGGGATTCTCGCTTGGCAACCTTTCCAAGGCAAACAAGGAAGTCCCTGACAGCCTGCTGATTCCGGATAGTTCATCGGTTAACAACAGGCGTGTAACCGCATACCGGCTTACCCCTTTGCTGGGCGATCCTTATATCGCCCCAATGGATACGCAGAAACTGAACTTTGCCAACAGTACGCTGGTGGAATCTGAATCTCTCGCAGTCGGTTATCTGGCAAACACAGGCTCACCGGCACAAACCCGTATCTTCTCCGAACGCAAAGAGCCTCGCGACTTCATTTTCGCCGATCCCTACGATTATTATATCACGGACCCTCTCAACGCAGAGTACTATAACACGAAAATCCCCTATACGAACGTAATGTATACGACAATGGGAGGAAGTGACAGTAAGAACGAGCGGTTGAAAGGCACGCTGACAATGAATTTCGGTCCGAAGATTAACGTAGGTGGCGACCTGGACTATATCTACAGCCGTGGATATTATAAAAACAACGGTAATAAACTGCTGAGTTACCGGCTTTTCGGCAGCTACAAATCAGACCGCTACGAAGCACACGCCTACCTGAGTAACTTCAACTTTATCAATTACGAAAACGGCGGACTGGCCAATGACTCGGTTATTACCAACCCGGATCAATACTTTGCCGGAGAAAGAACCCAGGGTGATCCGAAGGCTTTCGACATCCGCTATCCAGTTAAAGCCTGGAATCGCGTTCGCGGCAAACAATATTTCCTGAGCCACCGCTATAATCTGGGATTTGAACGTGAACTGGAAGAACAGCTCGATTCGCTTGGTAATCCGGAAAAAATATTCATCCCTATATCCAGTATCATCCATACATTGGAATATCAGGATAATCGCCGCCGTTTCCGGGCGGAAGAGAATAAAAACCTGAATGAATGTTATCTGAATCCGGATGGAGACCCGCGTGTCTTCGGATTGGAAAGAGGTTCAGGTGTTGACGACCGGACTTCCTACTGGAACCTGAAAAACACCTTCGGCCTGTCCCTGCGCGAAGGATTCCAGGACTGGGCTAAATTCGGAATCACTGCTTTTGCAACTTTCGACAAACGTAAATTCCAGCTTCCGGCTGAAATTCCGGGACTATCCTATAATCCGGAAATGGGCAGCGGCTTATATGCCTCTCCTTCCACTCTCAACTTCCCGATCACACAAACCTACGACGAGTTCTCGACTTATATCGGGGCGGAAATCTCCAAACGTCAGGGCAGTATCCTTACGTACAACGCACGGGGAGAACTGTGTGTCGTAGGGGATGATATCGGAGAGTTCCGGGTAACGGGAAACCTGCAAACCAAATTCAAACTGTTCAAGAAAGACGCCATAATCAGGGCGGAAGGATATATCAAAAATGTAACTCCGGCATTCTACATGCGCCATTTCCATTCCCGTTATTTCTGGTGGGATAACCGGGATATGAACATGATCCAGCAAATTTATGCCGGAGCCAAGATAGACCTCGAATCTACCCGGACACAATTGTCGGCCGGTGTCGAAAGTATACAAAATTATGTATTCTTCAACAAGCAGGGCATGCCGGAACAGAAAAGCGGTAACCTGCAAGTGATCAGCGCCCGCATCAAACAGGACATCATGTACCGGGCATTCGGTTGGGAGAACGAGGTTGCTTATCAGTTGAGCAGCGACAAAAACGTACTGCCCCTGCCGCAGATCAGCCTGTACACGAATATGTATCTGCAGTTCAAAGTTGCAAAGGTATTGACGATGCAGCTTGGAGCCAATATGTATTACAACACATCATATTATGCTCCATACTACGAACCTGCCACCCAGCAGTTCCAGCTACAGGACGAGGTGAAAGTCGGTAATTATCCGCTCGTCAATGCATACGTCAATTTCCATCTGAAACAGGCCCGTTTCTTTGTGATGGGCTACAACCTGAGTTCCAAGTTCGTCAATCCGAACTATTTCTCGCTGGCGCATTATCCGCTGGATCCGTTTGTCCTGAAAATGGGCGTAGCCGTTACATTCAACAATTGATTTATGAAATCGAGGAAACTGATAGGAGTCTATACAGGGCTGCTGATTATTGCTGTTGCAACCATGATCATGCTATGGCGCCTGAAGACTATGCAAAAAGCGGAAATATCCCCACGCGATTACCCGGAAATAAAAAAAGAAGGAATCCTGCGGATGGTGACCGAATACAATCAGTCCGGTTATTATGTGTCAGGCGACACGATAGAAGGTTTCCAGTACGAACTCAGCCAGGCGATAGCTAAACTGTCCGGCTTGGAAGTCCAGACACATTTGGAGATGAGCCTTGCGGAAAGTTTTCAGGAACTTGATGAAAACAAGTGCGATGTGATCGCGCGCAATATCCCCATCACCAGCGATATCAAAGAAGAATATTTATTCACTGAACCTATCGTCCTCAACAAGCAAGTCCTGATACAGCGAACAGAAGAGGCCAACAACGGGCTCAAGCCGATCCGCAACCAACTTGATCTTGCCGGTAAAACGCTATATATACCGAAAGATTCCCCCGCCCGGCTACGCCTTGAGAATCTGGGACATGAAATCGGCGATACGATTTACGTGGTGGAAGATGAATTGTATTCCGGCGAGCAACTGGCCATTATGGTTGCCAAAGGAGACATCGATTATGCTGTTTGCGATCAGCAGACGGCAGCACTTTCACAAAAACAACTTCCCGAAATAGACATCAAGACTGATATCAGCTTCACGCAACTTCAGTCGTGGGCTGTCCGGAAAGACTCCCCTATCCTGCTCGATAGCCTGAACAGTTGGCTGGAGCAGATCCGGAAAAACGGCACTTTCGATAAGATATACAAGAAATACTATAAATAATGTGCCAATAAATCAATATGCCAATATTATCTCATTGGCACATTATTCATCATGCGACGGCAATATAAAGGAAAAAGTAGAACCGATTCCTAATTTTGATTCCACATGCATGGAGCCACCCATTTTCGTAACCAATCCCTGGCAAATGGCAAGTCCCAAACCGATGCCTTCCACATAGTCGTTCACTTTGACAAAGCGGGTAAAAAGCGTTTCCAGTTTGTCTTCTGCAATACCGATACCTGTATCCTTGACATAAAATTTCAGACGATGATCCGGAAGACAGGAATATCCCATCGTGATACTTCCTTCCCGAGTATTCTTGATGGCATTATTGACCAGATTATTGATAAGTTGCAACAAACGGATACTGTCTGTCCCGAACGTACAGGCGTCACTTCCTTTTTCCAGAAACAGTTGCACTCCTTCAGGCATACGAAGTTTTATGGAAGCATAGGTCGTATCCATCAGATCGTTAATATCGACAGGGGCATAACTGATTTTGATTGCATCTGCCTCAATCTTGGAAAGATCGAGAATATCGTTTATCAATTGCATCAAAAGCTGATTGTTTGCCTTGATGATTTCATAATACCCCTGACGCTCTTCGTCCGAATCGGCAAACGCCATCAATTCCGAAAAACCGGTGATTGCATTCAACGGCGTACGGATCTCGTGGCTCATATCGGCCAGGTATTTAGACTTCATCTTATCGGCAAGTTCCGCCTTGTGCCTGGCTTCTTCCAGATTAAGTTCCTGTCCTTTACGTTCCTGTATGTTGATCGTTGATCCCAGAATAATAATCGCCCTTCCTTCTTTATCCCTTTCATAAACGAAAGCAGACGATTCACGCCAATGATAATCAGCCATCCCCGGATATTTCACCCGAAGTTCGATCTTTATCTCCGATAGCTCTCCTCGACAAAGTTTCCTGAATGCTTCATCATGTCTCGCCCGGTCCTCAGGATGAACACGTGAGGCAAAACGCAACCAGGAAATATTAATCAACTCATCTTCTTTCGTCGGAACCCAATTATTCACCTGAACCACCGAATCGTCATAATTGCGCTTACTATCCGGATTCACAAATATGGAACAAAGACGAATATCATTGGAATACAACGCCATTTTAGTGAGCATTTGGGAACGGCGTAGGATATTCTCCATTGAGTTATGAGCAGTCACATCCCGCCAAAAGGCCAGCAAAATCGATTTACCATTACTTAATGTAATCGGGAATTTGGTTACTTCAATATATTTCCGGATACCATGCGTATCTGTAATCGTACCATTAAACTCAACAGTCTTACCTGTTTTCATGATATCATGGTCCAATATCAAGCGCTGTTCAGGCGACATAATTGTATTATAACGAAGTTCAAAATCATTATGACCTTCCACTTCTTTCATATCAATACCGGTAATATCTTTCATAAAATGATTCCAGTAAAGATATTTGAAATTATCTTCAGCATCCTTGACAAATACGCCTAATGGCAGCTTATCCAAAATTGTATTAATCAATTCATGCAACGAATTCTGCTTTTGTACGATCGGTGGAATATTACCTCCACCATGTATGTCACTCATAACAATAAATGATTTTAAACGCTAATCTGGGTATAAAGATATTTATTTTTTCACAATACATCCGTAAACCCTCATTAAAATCAACATCTGATCGAAAAAAACAACAGTTTTAAAAGAAGAGCTACACTACAATGTAATAAATATTGCCAAATATTATATACCTTTACCGAGAATTTAATGATGAGAAATGAGATTTGACGAATTGGATTTAGAAGAGGCAGTATTGGACGGTCTCGATGCGATGAATTTTCAGGAGACGACTCCAGTACAGGAACTAACGATTCCAGTTATATTGGAAGGGAAAGACATTATTGCCTGTGCACAAACAGGGACGGGGAAAACAGCGGCTTATGTGTTGCCGGTGATCAATGAACTCAGTAAAGGACTACATCCGGCCAATGCAATCAATGCCGTTATCATGGCGCCTACGCGTGAACTGGCGCAACAGATTGACCAACAAATAGAAGGTTTCACCTACTTTGTTCCTGTTTCCGCCGTTGCCGTATACGGGGGAACGGACGGTGTTGCCTGGGAACAGCAGAAACGTGGCATGGAGATGGGGGCCGATATTGTGATCGCGACTCCCGGACGTTTGTTGTCTCACATCAAACTGGGGACAGTCGACCTGTCGCAGGTTTCCTTCTTCATCCTGGATGAAGCAGACCGGATGCTCGATATGGGATTTTATGACGACATCATGCAGGTGCAGAAACTATTGCCTGAAACGTGCCAGACTATTATGTTCTCTGCGACCATGCCTCCTAAAATCCGCACGTTAGCCAAAACAATATTGAAGAATCCGGAAGAAGTCAAAATCGCGATCTCGCGTCCACCCGAATCGATCATGCAAACGGCTTATATCTGTTACGATATGCAGAAACTGCGTATCCTGGAAGATCTGTTTTCACAGAGCCGCCCTCAGCGTGTCATCATATTTTCATCATCGAAAATGAAGGTAAAGGAACTGGCAGCCACCCTGAAACGAATGAAATTTAACGTAGCAGCCATGCATTCCGACCTCGAACAATCACAACGCGAAGAAGTGATGAAGGAGTTTAAGAACGGACGCATCGACATCCTGGTTGCAACCGACGTTGTTTCGCGTGGTATCGACATCAACGACATCAAGCTGGTCGTCAACTTCGACATTCCTCATGATCCGGAAGACTATGTGCACCGTATCGGCCGTACAGCTCGCGGTACAGGCGGAGAAGGTTTGGCTATCACCTTTGTCTCCATAGAGGAACAGGCACAGTTCAAACGCATCGAACAATTCCTGGAAAAAGAAGTATACAAGATTCCGGTCGATCCGAAATTCGGAGAAGCCCCCTTATATGAACCGGAAAAGTACGCCAACATGCGCCGTGGCAGAGGGCGCCCCCGCAAAGACGGCGGAAAAGGGAAAAGTAACAACCGCCCTGACGGCGGCAACAACCAACGCCGTAGGGGTAGACCGAGAAAGGAAGCGTAAAAGCACTCCTCTATCCAAACAAAAACCCATAGCTTTACGGAGGCTAACACTATGCTTTATCCTCCGTAACGCTATGGGTTTTCAGATTCAGTCCCTTGCTTTTTTTATCCGTTCATCGAAGCCAGGAATTCCATATTGTCAAATGTCTGTTCCATACGTTTCTTGACAAATTCCATAGCTTCCATAGAGTTCATATCTGCCAGGTATTTACGCAAGATCCACATACGGTTTACAGTGCTTTCATCCTGCAGCAAGTCATCACGACGCGTGCTGGAAGCCGTAATATCGACAGCCGGATAAACGCGCTTGTTTGCCAGCTTGCGGTCCAACTGCAATTCCATATTACCTGTACCCTTAAATTCTTCAAAGATCACATCGTCCATCTTGGAACCTGTCTCGGTCAAGGCTGTTGCCAGGATCGTCAGGCTACCGCCGTTTTCGATGTTACGGGCTGCACCGAAGAAACGTTTCGGCTTCTGCAGAGCATTAGCATCCACACCACCGGAAAGAACCTTACCGGAAGCAGGCTGAACGGTATTATAAGCACGTGCCAGACGTGTAATAGAGTCTAACAGAATCACAACATCATGTCCGCATTCAACCATACGTTTTGCCTTGTTCAGCACGATTTCGGCAATCTTCACGTGACGTTCTGCCGGTTCGTCGAATGTAGAAGCGATCACTTCCGCATCCACGCTACGGGCCATGTCGGTTACTTCTTCCGGGCGTTCGTCGATCAGCAGGACGATCATATACACTTCCGGATGATTTGCTGCAATCGCATTGGCAATATCTTTCAGCAGCATCGTCTTACCGGTCTTCGGCTGTGCCACGATCAGACCACGCTGTCCTTTTCCGATCGGCGAGAACAGGTCTACGACACGTACGGCGATATTATCATATACTTTCGGAGCTTTACGGGCCGTCAGCATGAATTTTTCATCCGGGAAAAGCGGAGTCAGATGATCGAAAGGAACACGGTCGCGAACCTCTTCCGGCGTACGGCCGTTGATCTTGTCCACTTTAACAAGCGGGAAATACTTTTCACCTTCCTTCGGAGGACGGATAGCACCTTCCACCACATCACCGGTTTTCAGACCGAACAATTTGATCTGTGACTGCGATACGTAGATATCATCCGGGGAAGTCAGGTAGTTATAATCGGAAGAACGCAGGAAACCATATCCGTCAGGCATCATTTCCAATACGCCGACACCTGTCAGGATGCCGTCAAATTCGTATTGCTTTTCCTGAGGCGCATTATTATTGTTATTGTTGCGCTGGTTGTTATGATTATTCTGATTGTTCTGTCTGTTGTTATTCTGACGGGAAGCGTTCTGCTGCGGAGCCGGTTGTTCGCTTTGTGCCTTCGGTTCCGGTTTGGCAGGTGTAGAAGAGAACGGGAAAAGCTGGTCGAGAACAGATTTGGTATCCGGATGGCGGAATACCACACGTTTGGGTTCTTCTGCTGAAGCAGGAGCGGCAGGAGTTTCAGCCACGGCAGGTTCCACTGTTACTTCGGGAGCTGCTTCAACCGGCAGCTCTTCACCGGCAGATTCTACCACAACGGGAGGAAGCAACGGTTTTTCAGCTTTATCAGCCTTTTTCACTATTACCTTCTTTGCAGCAGGCTTTTCTTCTTCGACCGGAGCGTTGGCCGGAACCTCGGTTACCTGATCGACAGCTTCGGATGCAGGAGAGGGAGCATTGGCAGAAACCTGATTCTTCGAAACGACAACTTCGTCATTCTCACGAGTCGGGACAGCAGCGCCAGCCACCTTATCTTTCTTTTCGATACGAGTTCGTTTCTTACGTTCGGGCTGTTCCTTGGTTTCTACTGCAACTTCTTCAACTGAGCCAGCTACGGGTGTGGCAGGAGCGGCAACCTTTGTTTTGGCATCGGCTTTTGCACCTTTCGGGGCTGCAGCTTTAGGAGTTTTCTTAGCCTTGGTTTGCCTTTCTGCTTTCTTAGCCTCCTTCTCTTTCTCCTTTTCAGCCTGAATGCCGGCATACGAGATAGCCTGTTCGTCAAGAATTCTGTATACAAGCTCCTCTTTTTTCAAAGAGCTTACTTTTTTAATACCTAACTCTTCCGCTATACTTTGCAACTCAGGAAGGAGTTTTTCATTTAGTTCTAGAATGTTATATTTTTGCATAATGCGAAGTGAATAATAAAAACGGCGTACGACACGACCTGGTACGGTACGCGTACAACGCAATCATTGTATCTTTTATAATTTGATAATTAATAATTTCATGTGAAAACCGGATTGTTCAGCTAATTTGAATCATTAGTAACACATCTGCGGAGTAAATCTGTGCAAATGTAATAATATTTTTTATTTACTCTCGCTTTTTGTCGGAAAAAAATGCACAACTAACACGCTTTTAGTCATTTTGTCCAAACAAAAACGGTTATCCGGCCGTTCTCCCACAACCCAGATAACAGCGTCTCCACTGCATAAAAGCCATGTTTGTTCCTTGTCGAGACGACTGAACTTACGATCCGAAAAATAATCGCTCAACTTCTTACGCCCTTTCATTCCGAAAGGAATAAACCAGTCTCCTTCTTTCCAGGTACGCAATGTAAGCGGGAAAGTCAGCTTGTCGTAATCAAAATAGGCGATATTCTTATCTTTCCGGATGTGGAAATCTTCCTTAATAACAACCTTTTCGAAAGAAAGTTCAACGGGTCCTGACCAGTTCTGTTCATCACCGGTCAGGATGTATTCTTTGACCTCTTCTTTTACAAGGGGGGAAAGCAAAAGATAATCCCGGTCTTTTATCAGTCTGTGAGTCGAAGAATAAAAGACTTTGCCCGGTTCTTTCGTCAGGGAGAGATAAACAACTTCCGCTACCGGTCGGGTAAAGTTATAGGTTTTGAGCAGTTCATACAAGATAGCATCCGGAGAAGGATAACGCATTAAAGCCGCAATGGAAAGACGGTCGCCCGGTTCGACAACACGCCCCCTCGCCTCCTCCACGACATGCAGATAAACGGCTTCGGCAGCCGCCAGATGTTCGGAAGTACGGGCTATAGCCGTCTTGACAGAAGGATTGAGTTCCTCTAAAAGAGGAAGGACACGCAGGCGGATAAAGTTACGGGTATAGGCATCCGATTCGTTTGTACTGTCTGTGACATATCTCAGGTTACGGTCGGCGAGCCACTCCAGGATATCCGCACGGCTTACGGCAAGCAAAGGACGCACCACAAACCCATTCCTCGGCCGGATGCCGCTCATCCCCCGGATACCGGTCCCGCGTACCAGATTCATCAAAAGCGTCTCCACACTGTCGTCGCGGTGATGGGCTACGGCAATGGCCTGCGCCCCTGTTGCGAGACGCTGCTCTTCAAACCAGTTATAGCGCAATTCACGCGCTGCCATTTCAATCGAGAGATGACGTTCCGCCGCATATTGCCGGGTATCGAAATCCACTTTCAGGAAAGGCACATTCAACTGTCTTGCATATTCCCTCGTGAACTGTTCGTCGCGCATGGATTCGTCGCCACGCAAATGGAAATTACAATGTGCCGCAATACAGGAATAGCCCGACTCCACCAAAAGGGTGAGTAGGGCTATTGAATCTGCTCCGCCGCTTACACCGACCAAAACCGGAAGGCTTTCTGTAAGCAACTGATATTTCTCTATATATGCACGGACAACGTCGCGCATCTACTTATTCTTCTATGCCTGCCAATTCAGGGTCGATCATGATACGACCGCAATATTCGCAAACGATAATCTTCTTACGCAATTTGATATCCATCTGTTTCTGGGGCGGGATCTTGTTAAAGCAACCACCGCAGGCATCACGCTGGATATATACGACAGCCAGACCGTTACGCGCTCCTTTACGGATACGTTTGAAAGCAGTCAACAGACGCGGCTCGATATTCGCTTCCAACTTCTTTGCTTTCTCACGCAGTTTCTCTTCATCCTGCTTTGTCTCGGAAATGATCTGTTCCAATTCGTTCTGCTTCTGGACCAGGTCGGCTTTACGGCCGTCCAGTCTTTCGGTCAGTTCAGCAATCTCGGCTTTCTTCTGAACGATCGCTTCTCCGAATTCACGGATCTTCTTTTCTGAGAACTCGATCTCAAGTCCCTGAAATTCTATTTCTTTAGACAAGTTGTCGAATTCACGGTTGTTACGCACGTTATCCAACTGCGTTTTATATTTTTCAATCAGACCGGTAGACTCCGTGATCTTATGTTTCTGTTCTACAACAGCATTCTCAAAGTCCTTGATTTCTGTCTGATAGTTCTGAAGACGTGTTTCCAGACCTGCGATCTCATCTTCCAGGTCTTGCACTTCCAAAGGAAGCTCGCCGCGAAGCGTTTTGATCTTATCAATTTCAGTCATCATCGTCTGAAGCTGATACAGCGTAGAAAGCTTTTCTTCAACTGTAATCTCTTTTTCAGCTGATTGTTTATCTGTAGCCATTCTATAAATATTTTACCGGGTTTGAATTAACATTCGAAAAATGTACGGCAAAGGTAGGGAATTTTTTCGATATTATCTTATAAAAGATGTCTTTTGTACAGACTTCGCTTTCATAATGGCCTATAACAGCCAGCAGAATACGGTCTTCGACATCGTAAAAGTCATTGTATTTAGCCTCTCCCGTAATGAATACGTCCGCGCCGTAGCTGATCGCATCCTTAATCAGGAAAGCGCCGCTGCCTCCGCATAAAGCGACTTCCCGTATCGGTTTGCCGGTCAGGGCGGAATGTTTCACACAGCCCACCTGAAACAGATCTTTTATCCGTTGCAGGAAACCCAGCTCGTCCTCTTCTTCGGGCAACTCTCCCACTACACCAGAACCGACCTGATCCCAGGCGTTATCCAGGGAGTAAAAGTCAAATACAGGCTCTTCATACGGGTGAACGGAAAGCAACGCACGGGTGACCGTCGATTTACGGAAAGCCGGCAATACCATTTCGATACGCACTTCCGGCTCTACATGCAACTCGCCTATTTCACCGCAGAACGGGTTCGTGCCTTCGCCGGCACGGAACGTCCCGCTGCCCGGCAGGTTGAAGCTACAGGAATCATAGTCCCCGATAGTTCCGGCCCCGGCATTGAACAAGGTCGTCCTGACCAGTTCGGCATAGGCTTCAGGCACAAAAGTGACCAGTTTCAGCAAGGCTCCTTTCTGCGGGCTCAATACACGCACGTTTTCCAGCCCGATCAGTTCCGCCAAGCGGAAGTTCACGCCTCCCGCCGCATTATCGAGATTGGTATGGGCGGCATAGACTACCAGGTCATACTTGCACGCCTTCATCATACACCGCTCGATATAGGTAGAACCCGTCAGAGACTTAAATGCTTTAAAGGCCAAAGGATGATGAGAAATAATCAGGTTGCAACCCGCCTCTATCGCCTCATCGACCACTTCTTCGGTCACGTCCAGGCAAAGAAGCGCACCTGTGGCAGGCTGGTTCACATCGCCGACCTGCACACCTGCGTTGTCAAAGCTTTCCTGCAATGGCAACGGAGCGTATTGCTCGATTTCTTTCAGAATATCCTTAACCTTTATCATAATCAATAATTTATCAATTCGTCAATATGCCAATGTGCCAATCTCTTTCATTGGCATATTGGCACATTACCCAATTATCACATTATTCCTTTATATCTACTTTCAGGCACAGTTCTTCCAACTGCGAATCGTCCAGTTGACCGGGAGCATCCAGCATGACATCGCGACCGGAATTGTTTTTCGGGAATGCGATACAGTCGCGGATAGAATCCAGGCCGGCAAACAGAGACACCCAACGATCCAGGCCATAAGCCAGACCGCCGTGAGGAGGCGCACCATATTTGAAGGCATTCATCAGGAAGCCAAAACGCTCCTGCGCCTTTTCTTCGGTGAAGCCCAGCAACTGGAACATCTTATCCTGCAATTTGCTGTCATGGATACGGATAGAACCGCCACCCACTTCAACGCCATTGATAACCATATCGTACGCATTCGCACGAACGGCTCCCGTATCGCTATCCAGCAACGGGATATCTTCGGGTTTGGGAGATGTGAACGGATGGTGCATAGCATAGAAACGCTGGTCTTCTTCGCTCCACTCGAACAGCGGGAAGTCGATCACCCACAGGCAAGCAAACTTGTTCTTGTCGCGCAATCCTAACTGGCCGGCCACTTCCAGACGCAATTCGCAAAGCTGTTTGCGGGTCTTCATCGCATCGTCACCGGAAAGGATCAGGATCAGGTCGCCCGGCTTAGCACCGAAGGCTTCCTTCATCTGCTGCAAGACTTCCTGTGTATAGAACTTGTCTACGCTCGATTTCACGTTGCCGTCTGCTTCCACGCGGGCATAAACCATGCCTTTCGCGCCGATCTGCGGACGTTTTACAAATTCAGTCAGCGCATCCAGCTGTTTGCGGGTGTAAGTCGCTGCACCTTCCGCACAGATACCGCCGATATAGGCAGCACCGTCGAATACGGAGAAACCGTGTCCCTTCATGATGTCCATCAACTCGACGAACTTCATGCCGAAACGCAAGTCCGGCTTATCGCTTCCGTAATATTTCATGGCATCGTGCCAGGTCATACGCGGGAAGGCTTCCTTTATCTCGACACCACGAATGGTCTTGAACAGGTGTTTGGCCATTCCTTCGAAAATATTCAACACATCTTCCTGTTCCACGAAGCTCATCTCGCAGTCGATCTGTGTAAATTCCGGCTGGCGGTCTGCACGCAGGTCTTCATCACGGAAACATTTCACGATCTGGAAATAGCGGTCGAAACCGGAAACCATCAACAACTGCTTCAACGTCTGCGGAGACTGCGGCAATGCATAGAACTGTCCGGGATTCATGCGGGAAGGCACCACAAAGTCGCGTGCCCCTTCCGGAGTGGAGTTTACCAGCACCGGAGTTTCCACTTCCAGGAAACCCTGCTTGTCCAGATAGTTACGCACCTCGAAAGCCATCTTATGACGCAGTTCCAGGTTCTTGCGGACAGCGTTACGACGCAAGTCCAGATAACGGTATTTCATACGCAGGTCGTCACCTCCGTCCGTCTCGTCTTCAATCGTGAAGGGAGGAGTTACGGCTGCATTCAGGATATTCAAGTCTGAAACGATAATTTCGATCTCACCGGTAGGAATGTTCGGATTCTTGCTGGAACGTTCGCGAACGGTTCCTGTTACCTGGATAACATATTCGCGTCCCAGTTTATTCGCTTTCTCACAAAGAGCAGCATCCACTTCCTGGTTAAACACCAATTGCGTAATACCATAGCGGTCGCGGATATCCACGAACGTCATACCACCCATTTTACGGGTTTTCTGTACCCAGCCGGCCAGCGTAATCACCAGGCCTTCGTCAGCAAGGCGCAGGTCGCCACAAGTTCTTGTTCTATACATTATATTTATATTTTAAGCTATTATAAAATCAATTTGGTCTCAAACAAATAAATTGATATGTAAACCGCCGCAAAGATAGGAAATATATGAACCTTATTTATAATGTAAGATAAAAAAAGAATGCCTCTGGAAGAAACCGGAGGTCCAACAGTAGAATTTTTTTTATACTTTTGTTACTTCATTAATGAGGATAAAGTCAAATTTATAAAATACAATTTAAAGGATAAAATGGAAAAAATCATTTCGTATCCGCTTTCAGCTATCTACTATTTGTTATTCGGAATTACACTGGGATGCTTCCATGCGGTACAGTGGGTATGCTTCAACCTCTTTGGTTACAAAGCTCATAAAAAGAGTGTGGATGTCATGAATTTCTTCTTAGTTGCTAATACGCGCATATTGGGTACAAGGTACAAAGTGAGCGGGTTGGAGAAGCTCCCGACCGGCTTGCCTCTTATTATTGCCTCGAACCACCAAAGCATGTACGACATTACCACCATTTGTTGGTTCATGCGCAAGGTACATCCTAAGTTTATCAGTAAAATAGAACTGGGCAAAGGTATCCCCAGCATTTCATACAACCTCAACCACGGCGGTTCTGTGCTTATCAACCGGAAAGACCCCAAACAGGCACTGACAGCCATCCGTGTAATGGCTGAATATATTGAAACAAACAAACGTTCGGCAGTCATATTCCCGGAAGGGACACGAAGCAAAACAGGCAAACCCCGTCCTTTTGCCGAAAACGGACTGAAAATCCTCACCAAGTATGCTCCGTCGGCCTACGTCGTACCAATCACCATCAACAACGCATGGAAAATAACAAAATGGGGGTACTTTCCTTTAGGACTCGGCAACTGCATCGAACTGATCATCCACGACCCAATTCCGGCGAAAGCAAAACCTTTCCCGGAACTCTTCACTGAAATCGAACAGACTGTTATCGGCAGTATCAAGTACTGACAACCGCTACGTCCGGTATGCCGGCCTTTTTTGTTCCACTTTCTTCATTTTACTAAAACAAAAGTTTCACCTTTTCCCACATAGTGAAACTTTTGTTTCACTTAGGAGAAACTTTTGTTCCACCTGGGAGAAACTTTAGTTTCATTAGGGAGAAACTTTTACACCATCCATAGGGAAATCTTTTTATTTCCGACCTTATCCGATTATTCAAAGAATCATCGTATATTTGTGGTTAGGTTTAAAACCTTGTAAACTGTATATTAACAAGATTAATTCTATTAGTAAATGGGAAGAGTATTAGTGATTGGTGCAGGGGGCGTTAGTACCGTTGCTGTTAAGAAGATCGCGATGAACGCGGATGTCTTTACCGATATCATGGTTGCCAGCCGTACAAAAAGCAAGTGCGACAAGATTGCTGCCAATATCAAAAATGTAAAGGTGCAGACAGCACAGGTAGACGCGGACAACGTGGAAGAACTGGTTGCCCTGTTCAACGCCTTTAAACCGGACTTAGTAGTAAACCTGGCTTTGCCCTATCAGGACCTTCATATCATGGATGCCTGCCTGGCATACGGTGTCAGCTATCTCGACACGGCCAATTACGAACCGCTGGACGAAGCTAAATACCAATACAGCTGGCAGTGGGCATACAAGAAGCGTTTCGAGGATGCCGGCCTGACCGCTATCCTGGGCTGCGGATTCGATCCGGGCGTGACAGGTGTATATACGGCTTATGCTGCCAAGCATCATTTCGACGAGATACAATATCTGGACATCGTGGACTGCAATGCAGGTGACCACCATAAGGCATTCGCAACCAACTTCAATCCGGAAATCAATATCCGCGAGATTACCCAGCGCGGCAAGTATTATGAAGACGGGGAATGGAAGGAAACAGATCCGCTGTCCGTACACAAGCCGTTGAACTATCCGAACGTAGGCCCGAAAGAATCCTACCTGATGTATCACGAAGAGTTGGAAAGCCTGACGAAGAACTTCCCGACAATCAAGCGTGCCCGCTTCTGGATGACTTTCGGACAGGAATACCTGACTCACCTGCGTGTGATCCAGAACATCGGCATGGCCCGCATCGACCCGATTATGTATAACGGACAGGAAATCGTTCCGATCCAGTTCCTGAAAGCCGTATTGCCGAATCCGGGTGATCTGGGAGAAAACTATACGGGCGAAACTTCCATCGGTTGCCGTATCCGCGGTATCAAGGATGGCAAGGAGCTGACTTACTACGTATATAATAATTGTAGCCACCATGCCGCTTACCTGGAAACCGGCGCACAGGGCGTAAGCTATACGACAGGCGTTCCGGCCATGATCGGCGCTAAACTGTTCATGCAGGGCGTGTGGAAGAAACCGGGCGTGTGGAACGTAGAAGAGTTTGATCCCGATCCATTCATGAAGGAACTGAACGAACAGGGATTGCCTTGGCACGAACTGTTCAATGTGGACCTGGAACTGTAAATGAATATCTATAACATACTGCGCCTCGGTACGCGGATCAAGAGCAGAAGGCTCAAGCTATTGGGACTTTGGCTGTTTCATGTATTGGGAAAACGGTATATCGGAGTTTTTCTCGATCCGGTGCTGGCCTGTAACTTCCGTTGCAAGATGTGTTACTTCAGCGACGAGGAGAAACGGAAAAGCCTGCGGGGTTCCTTGAAATACGAAGATATGGAAGCCATTGCCGGCAGCCTCTTCCACCGTGCCCTGAAACTTCAGGTCGGATGCGGGGCAGAGCCGACGTTGCACAAGGACCTGGTAAAGGTCATTGCGCTGGGAAAGAAATATCAGGTCCCATACGTTTCGCTTACGACCAACGGGAATCTGTTGACAAAAGAGCAACTGACCGCTGCCGTAGAGAACGGCTTGGACGAACTGACGCTTTCGGCACATGGCTTTACACGCAAGACATACGAGTATCTGATGACGAACGGCCGTTTCGACCTGTTCCGCCAGTTGCTCGCCAACGTCGCAGAGGTGAAGAGACTGCATCCGGAGTTCAAGTTGCGCATCAATTATACGATCAATAACGACAACCTGGAAGAACTGAGCCGTATCTGGGAAGTGGTCGGCGATGAACTGGATATCCTGCAACTCCGCCCGATCCAGAAAATCGGGGAAAGCGAATACAAGGATTTCGATCTGGCAAAGATATACGCCCGGTATGACGCCGTGCTGGTTCCGCTCGTCGAAGAGTGCCGCCGCAGACATATCACCTGCCTGGTGCCTGAGAAGCAGAACATCATTGTGCTGGAAGAAAACGAGGCGGATGATAACAGTATCGAAAAGGTTACCTACTGCTATGTTTCTCCCCAGGAGTGCTGGCAGGACGATTTCGACTACCGGACGGAGACATTCGAATCGTATGCCGCCAGCCATCATATAGGGCGGCAGCTTTTAGGTAAAGTCTTCGGACGGAAAGCCCGGAAGAAGGCGGATGTGACACGTAAAATGAATTATAACATTAAGTAAAACAAGTATATGGCAATACAAATAGGAGATAAAGCGCCCGAAGTATTGGGACTTGACCAGAACGGAAAAGAGATAAAGCTAAGCGATTTCAAAGGAAAGAAGTTAGCCCTCTATTTCTATCCGAAAGACAACACCAGCGGTTGTACGGCCGAGGCTTGCAGCCTTCGTGACGGTTACGAAGAATTGCGGGCGGCAGGCTACGAAGTGATCGGTGTCAGCAAAGACAGCGCCAAGTCTCACCAGGGATTTATCGCAAAACAGGAACTTCCTTTCAGCCTCATCGCTGATACGGATACGACCCTGCAACAGCAGTTCGGGGTCTGGGCAGAAAAGAAACTGTACGGACGTTCATACATGGGGACCCTCCGTACCACCTTTATAATCAATGAAGAAGGTATCGTTACCAACATCATCGGCCCGAAAGAGGTGAAGACTAAAGACCATGCAAATCAAATCCTTAATCTATAAAAAGGAAATGGCAAAAGAAGATTTATTCGAAGAAGGCAAGCAGCCTGCAGCCGAAAAAGCGGCTGTGAACACAGACAAGTTGAAAGCGCTTCGCGCAGCAATGGACAAGATCGAGAAGAACTACGGAAAAGGTTCTATCATGAAGCTGGGCGACGAAAGTATTGAAAATATCGAAGTGATCCCGACCGGTTCTATCGCCTTGAACGCAGCTTTAGGCGTAGGCGGTTATCCGAGAGGCCGTGTGATCGAAATCTACGGTCCGGAATCATCCGGTAAGACAACCCTGGCCATCCATGCGATAGCCGAAGCACAGAAGGCAGGCGGTATCGCTGCATTTATCGATGCGGAGCATGCCTTTGACCGTTTCTATGCCGAAAAGTTGGGAGTAGACGTGGAAAACCTCTGGATCTCGCAGCCGGACAACGGTGAACAGGCATTGGAAATCGCGGAACAGTTGATCCGTTCATCTGCCGTAGACATCGTGGTTATCGACTCTGTTGCCGCCCTGACGCCGAAGGCCGAAATCGAAGGCGATATGGGTGACAGCAAGATGGGATTGCAAGCACGTTTGATGTCTCAGGCATTGCGTAAACTGACGGCGGCCATCAACAAGACAAATACGACTTGTATCTTTATCAACCAGTTGCGTGATAAGATCGGTGTCATGTTCGGTA
>OGZX01000745.1_pt1 | contig 37596 bp, 35 predicted proteins | sample 1576881 | NCBI WGS metagenome assembly OGZX01 (sample SAMEA3541542, study PRJEB24748) | human gut metagenome | biome: human gut; feature: human-associated habitat; material: faeces | place: China | collected 2012 | reverse complement strand
TACATTAACGGCTGTTACAAAGGTAAAAGAAAGGATGTAGAATAACAAATTTTACAGCGACATAAATGGCTGCATATCCTTGTGAAACGATTAAACCTGAATTATTCGATTTGAATAATTCGAATGAAATAATTATAACGGCATATGATGCAAGAGATGTTTCTGTCTGCTGCCCGTCCTTTTTATCATAGTGTGGAATGTTTTATGTGGATAAATCAAATGTATGGGAATAAAGCTATTTTGGCTTGAATCTGAAATTTCGCGGCGGTTATTTTCGCCGCCGCGAAATTTCAGATTTATACTGAACGTATATACATTGTCTGTTTGCCTCCGCCGATCTGTATCAGTTTGTTGCTGTTTATCAGTTGTTTCAAGTCGTTTAGCGCTATGAACTGACTACAACGGTTCAGCTTCATGCAGGTACTACGATTAATGCATTTGTTTTCTTCCACTTCAGTCATGATATTCTTCAGGCGTTGTTCTTGCGGGAGCTTTTCCGTATTCGTTTTTTTTACCAGTTCGAGTCCGGCTTCCCGCACTTGTTCTTTCAGGGAGGTTGCACAACGGAAACTGACGGAATCTATTTCTGCCTGTACCTTGTTTTTACCGCTTTCATTGGTGGTTATTTTACTTTTCAGTGTAGGGGTAAAGTAACCCAATCCGTCCAGTTCGATACTGTTCCCTTCTGACAGGCAGAACCCCATCCAGAAGTTCAGAGCTTCCAATACTCCTTTTACATCGGCCGAAGAAATGGTACTCGACATCGAGATCATTTTACACATATACTTTGTGTCGAGTGTTCCTTGTGAAATGATTCGCGCATGGGGAACTTGTTTATCCTCCCTGTTTCCCGGAACCGGAGTTTTGTACCATCCGAATTTTAAACTCATTATTATCGTGTTTTAAATTAATACCAGCCAAAACCAATTTTCATCCCGAACAATGAATCGTTCTATGAATACCAAATGAAAGGAGAACAATTACCAAATGAAAGAAGCATATATGTGTTTTATTCGTTTGATATATGTTAAACGTATGTTTGATTGAATACAAATATACAGCAGAAAGGAAGGAATTGTACCGAGGGATAGCATATTTCTAATAATAGCATTGTAAATTACGGGCGATTTCATGGAGGAAGTGGAAAATAAAGCTTGGATTTTGTCTAATCCTCTTTTTACAACTGATAAATTTATGTTGCTCTGTACATTTGATAAAAACATACCTGATGAAAAAACTTGCTTAATAGACAATCAAAGAAGACTATTAGAATCCATTTTTTTAGTTCTGTTATTAATGTATTTTGGATTATGTTGCTTATAGTTAGTGCGTTATAAATCTGTCTTGATCCATATTTAATTAGTAAACAATCTTTTACTTTGATTTAGACAAATAACTAATATCATTAAGCACAATAGAGCCTTATGACTAATAGCAATGTGGCGTTTAGCGTAATTATGCCTACCTATAATAATTCTTCGTTTATACGAAGAGCTATTAAGAGTCTGATAGATCAATCTTATGAACAGTGGGAATTGATTATCATTGATGACGGGAGTACGGATGATACATTCGAAAATATAGAAGAGTTACTGGCGGATAAGAGAATCACTTATCATAAATCGCCACAGAATGAAGGCTTAGGAGTAGCAATAAATATCGGATTGGATATTTCTCAATACGATTATATCGCCTATCTTCCTGCAGATGATTATTATTTTAAGGAACATTTAGCGTCATTCGCCACTAAGTTTGCGGAGATACCGGATGCTGTATTAGTATTTAGCGGGATACAATATGATCAGAATGATTCGTTAAATACGACGAATGATATTTGTTCAAATGTTGGAAGATCGAACTATCCTTTACAGTTAGTGCAAACAGCACACAGGAAAAAAGAGGACAGGTGGTTAACCAGAGAAGAATATGTAACGGAAGATCTTTTTCTAATGTTTTGGCATAAGCTATTGGAAAAAGGACTTTTTGCTTCTACCAATCAAATTACTTGCTATTGGACACAACATCCGTTGCAACGGCATAAAATTCTCAGTGAAAGTTATGGTGGTTCTTTAAACCGATACAGAAGTTATTATAGAGTGCAAACGCCTATTCGTATGCGGTTTTCCAAATATAAATTTGTAGATGAAATAGAAACATACAAGAGCTTTAGAGTAGATTATCCTGCGAGTAGCCAGGGATTAAAAATTCTTTTGGTAGGAGAGTTAGGCTATAATCCGGAACGCATTTATGCATTGGAGAGGGCAGGGCATACGTTGTATGGTTTATGGGTGAATGAACCTCGTTATTCATTCTCTAATGTCGGACATTTACCTTTCGGACATATTCAGGATATACCTTATGATAAAGAGTGGAAACAAAATGTGGAGAAGATAAAGCCGGATATTATATATGCTATGGGTAATTGGGATGCGGTAGATCTGGCGTATGAGGTATTGACTGCAAATTTGGATATTCCCTTTGTATGGCATTTTAAAGAAGGACCATTTTGTGTAATGCAATTTGAATCATGGAATAAGTTTATTGATTTATATAGGTATTCAGATGGTGTTATTATTATAAATGAAAGAATCCAGTCATGGATGAAACAATTTTGTAATCCCTTAAACAAATCTTTTATTCTAGATTTGGATATTCCGATCATGGACTATTTCGAAAGACCTTTTTCAAAGAAACTCTCTGAAAGGGATCATGCAATACATACGCTTGTTGTCGGTCGATTAGTGGGGATCAATGCGTCTGATATGCAATTATTAGCAAAACAGAATATACATCTTCATATATATTCGGAAAACCATCATAGAGAAAGAGAGAGTTTTTTTCAGAAATATTTGGACTATGCTCCGGAACATTTCCATATTCATAATCATGTACCTAATGATCGTTGGGTAGAAGAGTTTTCACAATATGATGCCGGATGGTTACATTGTTTTGAAAGTAAAAATCAAGGAAATCTTTTATATGCAACATGGGACGATTTGAATATACCGGCCCGAATTTATACATTGGCTGCGGCTGGAATCCCAATGATTCAAAGAAATAACTTCAGTCATATTGTCGCAATGCAAGATATTGTTAAAAAGTACGATATCGGTATCTTTTATGATGATATTAATTGTATTGGTGATTTGCTGTATAATGAAGCATATATACAATCTTTAGCGAAGCATCTTGGCGAATCGAGAAATGAGTTTACATTTGATTATCATGTGTCTGACTTGATTCTTTTTTTCAAACAGGTAATAAATGAGAAATAATATGGAAAGACAGCTTTTGAATATCGCCAATCTGCTTTATATAAATATGCAGTATGTCACTGATAATAGTTTGCTTAAAGGTAAAATGGGGTTGGTTCTGTTTTTTTATGAATATGGACGATATACGGGTAAACATATATATACAGACATCGCCGATATCATGTTAGATGAAATTATAGAATCGCTCTCTTTCAATGAGGATGAGGTTATAGCTGGTATAGGATGGGGTGTCCAGTATTTAATAAAGAATAAATTTGTAGAAGGTGATTCAAATGAAATATTGTCTGATATTGATGATAGAATACAACAAATGATTGAAATTCGGAAAGGATTTTCAAGTGAAAAATACCTGAAGATTTTAATGAAAAATAATTTTAATATTTTCGTGGATAGCTATATCGTATCCCGGGTGAATAGTAAAATTAGAAATGAGGATAATTTAGATCGTATTGTTGATTTGTATAAAAAGATATTACTCAGGACTGACAAAGCACTACCCTTGATTTTCCTGAATGCTTGTAGCGCGTTTATCTCATGGGGACATTCTCTTCATGTAGAAATAGAAAAAAATGATGGAATAATGGAGTTGTTGAAAGATCGTTATAATCAATCTTTTGCAGATAATTTATATAATGCCGGTGATTTTGCTTTTTTTAATCGGATAAGGAATAAATGTCAAATGAATTTATCGATTGAAAATGTATATAAATGTAATCTCGAAACGATTGAATCTTATATTAATTATTTTATTCCAGAGTTATTATATTTTGATAATGATTATTATTTGCCGGATGATCTTTTAGTAAGCCATTATCTTCGTGATGTAATTTGTAATGTTTCTGGTGAAAATTTGTCACTGAATGGTTTGGCCGGTATTGGACTGTTGATGATGAAAAAAAGTAAACCTGTTAGTTGCTAAAATCATAAAAAATGAAGTATATGGAGGGGTCGAATAATATGACTGATGATTTATTTAAGGCAAAGCCAGCTGTTAGTTTGGAAGTAGATCTGGCTAAATGGTCTATTGTGTATGATTTTTTGTCAAGTATGATGAATGAACTATTTGTTGTATTTGATTTTAAATATAAGAAAATTCAGTATGTATCAAACAATGACTTGATTTTGTCAGGTCATACTCAGGAAATCTCGGAAGATTTTAGTTCTGACTTTGTTGAAAAAATAATTCATCCAAAAGATATAATTTTTTGGGAGGATATCCATCATATAATTGTAAACAGTCTGGATAAGGGAGAATTGCTTACAGATCAAGTCAATTATTTTTCATTCTTACTCCGAATGAAAAATCCTTTATTATTAAATATAAAATCTGGATATCTTATAAATTATGTAAAGTTGAAGCCTGTGTGGATAAATGAACAAATACGTTTTGGAATTTGTATGATATCTGCATCTGTAGTACGAAAACAGAATTATCAATTATATGTATATTATAAGAATATGGATTATTCTGAATATTCATTCAAAACAAAGAAATGGGAATATTATTCATTTTCACCGTTAAACAAAAGACAAAAAGAGATGCTTATATGGGCTCAACAAGGATTGTCTCTGAAAGAAACAGCAGATAAAATGAATGTAGCTGATAAAACAATAGAGAGTATAAGGTGTACAGTGTTTGAAAAACTGGGAGTAAACACCATAGAACAGGCTATACAATATGCTTCGAATCGTAGACTAATCTACCACTCTCCTTCCGTTCAATCAGAAATTGCTCCTAAAGTGAGACAAAGGAATAAGTCAAAATAGTAAATGAATTGTAAATTATATTTTCTTGATGCTTAGATAAATAGGTTGACGCAAAACATAGGGAAATTACCTATTGTTTGATATTATCTCTTTTTACAATTTTGTGTGATATTATTTTGATAAATATTAATTCTAAATTGAGAAAAATGAAAAAGCTTGAAAGATTAAAATTGAATCATCTTAGCGAGAATGCTTTAGATGAAAAACAAAAGAGTGTATTGAAAGGAGGAAGTAATTGCCCTTGTGGTTGTGGTAATTGTGGTTGTACTAGTTGGGGTGGATCAGGAAGTATGCCCGTTGGACAACACTCAAATGACAGTGGGGGAGGCAGTGTTAGTACAAATCTTTCCGGAACTGTAGCCCACGGCATATAAAAGAAGAATAAGGCTGTCTTAAAAGGAAGTATTATTGTTGTCAGTTATATAAGATTGCGGACTTAATATGTAATGATACATAAATATGATTTTTTATTTTGAGACAGCCTTTGTGTAGTTTATACTTAAACTTGGAAATTATGAAGACGAGATACTTTTTTTTAGTGATATTTCTTTTTTTTGTGGGCTGTCAAGTGATTAACTCCCAATCGAAGTCTGAGAATTTACCTGTAATTGATTTTTTTAAAGATTATCCTCAAAAGAAGTTACGTCTTCAGGATATGGCCGATATCGAATATGTACCGTTGGAAACGACGGATGATGTTTTATTAGGCGGGTCATCGGAACTTTCTGCTGTTAGCGATAAATATATTCTCGTACATGAAGTTCGGAGAGGAGATATATTTGTTTTCGATCGTAAAACGGGAAAGCTCCATTCTCATTTTAATCATAAAGGGCAAGGTGGTATGGAATATAACTGGATTGCTAATGGAACGATTTTGGATGAGAAGAAGGATGAGGTATATGTGTGTTCCCAGTTCATTCAAGTTTATTCACTGGAGGGAGAATATAAGCGAACACTGAAAATAAATGGATTTGATCATGATATGAAAATCCTTAATTTTGATGATGAATCTCTGCTTATATATGATGATGTAAATATAGAACCAGGCCGTGAGAGTAAGACTAAAAAAGATCCTTACAGTCTTGTCTCAAAAAAGGATGGGAGTCTGATTTCAGTATTGGGTATTCATTTTTCGAAAAGGTATTCAAATGCAATTGCTCAAAAAATGGAAGGTAATATGTGGAGACCTTTTAAATTTAGTTATCTTAATAATATGCATTACGGTTTAGATATAGTGATTATGGATTTATCATCTGATACATTATACCATTTATCTTCAAACAAGGGATTAATACCTTTATTGACCCGTACACCATCAGTTCACGCCTCTGAACCTCGGAATATATGGTATCCTCTTTTGACAACCGATAAGTATATGTTATTCAGTACATTTGTTTTAGATTTTAATACAACAGGTGCAAGAGTTCCTACATTAATGTATGACTTTAAAATCGGTGAAGTAAGTAAGGCGTCTATTTTAGATGCAGAATATGATACCAGACCTTGGAGTCAGGGAAGATGGTCGCCGGAAGGGGCTCCTGCCATCGCTAAAAATATGTATGCTGAATTTATTCAGGCATCATCTGTTATAGATGCTTATAATGGAAAGCGACTGGCTGGTAATGGCATGAAGATAGCGAAGACACTTGTAGAGGATGATAATCCTGTAGTCCGCATTCTTAAATTTAAGTAATGAATAATATATGATGAAAACGATTGGTTTGATAGATGAAAAAGTCGTAAGAAATAATTTGATTAACCTTAAAAATATTGTTTTTGAGGTTACAGAAAAGTGTAATCTGAAATGTAAATATTGTGGATTATCAGAACGGCTATATGAAAAATACGATCAGAGAGAATTTCGTGATTTGCCATTTGAAAAAGCAAAGTTAATGATAGATTATCTTCTTGATTTGTGGAATGAGAATTACGTGGAGGAGATGAATTTACCGTTTATTGTAAGTTTCTACGGTGGGGAACCGTTACTAAATATGCCTCTGATAACAAAAATTATAGATTATGTTGAAAAGTCGAATATCCTCGGTCGGAAAATCTATTATGCAATGACTACCAATGCTATGATGTTGGATAAATATATGGATTATTTGGCGGAGAAGAAATTTAATTTGGCTATCAGCCTTGATGGGGATGAGACAGCTCAGAGTTATAGGATAGACCATGCAGGAAATAATTCATATAGTCGGGTTATACGCAATATAAAACTGCTGCAACAAACTTATCCAGACTATTTCAATAGCTATCAAGTTACTTTTGTTTCAGTATTACATAACAGAAACGATGTAGAACCTCTTCTTGATTTCTTTAAAACCCATTTTGATAAGGCTCCCATGATTAACCCGTTGAGCTCTCATTCAATAAGTGAAGATAAAAAAGACGAATTTTGGTCAATGTATCAGAATAAGTCACAAAGCCTTATCAAGTCTGCGAACTGTGAAGCAATTCAGGATAAATATTTTCTGACAATGCCTAAAGGGCTTCGATTGTCACAATTTTTATATCATACGAGTGGAAATATATATTATAACTATAATCAACTGTTAATGCAAAAATATGGTAATGATGTAGTATCGACAGGGACATGTACTCCATTTTCAAAGAAGTTGTTTCTTGCAGTAGATGGTAAGATTTTACCTTGTGAACGTATAGATCATGATTTTGAAGTGGGGCACGTTCATGATGATTTTGTAGAACTAGATTGTAAGCATGTTGCGGAAAGGCATAATTATTATTTGTCAAAACTTAAAGATCAATGTCTTAGTTGTGTTGGTAGTAGATTTTGTTTTCAATGTATATATCATATCGATGATATAAGGAAGAAATCTCCTCATTGTTATAACTTCTATACTCCGGAGAGATTCGATAAAGAAAAAGAAGAAAATTATATTTGCCTTCGGGAACATCCTCATTATTACAAAAGAGTATTAAATGATATTAGTTTTACATTATGAATACACACTGGCTTACATTGCATGAGGATGTCTTTTTGTGGTTAAAAGGCAATCTGGGGTTTATATATAATGCAGAGAATAAAAACAAATTCCTTTTCAACTTATCTGATAAAATTGGAAAGATATGTCACCAACTGCTGGAAACTGAAAATTTGTATACGGTAGAACTTACAGATGAAGATATCAATGATGAGGAAATTGATCAATGGATTCATTCGTTAATGAATATACAAGCAGGCTATCTGTCATTGAATGTTGGATTTGATAACAGGCCGATTTCATTGAAACCTATTTTGAAAGTTCAAGATGATAGAGAATATTACGAGGGGCAGCAGGAATTAGGGTTTAAGGGGAAGATTCTTCAAAATCTTCATGAGCTTACATTCTATATAAATGGAAGTGAACAAGGAGATGCAGAATATTTTAAACAAACCATTTATCCGGTTAAAAGTCATCAGGCTTTAGATAGAGAGAAAATTCGATCGTTTATTAAAAATAGTCGGAGTTTCTTTTTATCTAAAGTCAACTTAGTAGGCGATTTCTTTTCATATTCTGATTTTAAAGGATTGATCAACGATATTTCTGAATTATCCGTTCAATTGACTATTCATATATCGATAATGGATTTTTTGGATCATGTACAGAAGATAAAAGAGATGAAATGGCCGACTGATACTCAGATTAACATATTGGTTGATACAGTCTTTGATCTTTCGATTCTGAAGGATCTTCCTCTTCCTCTTTCTATGACGGTATTTGTGTTTTCGGAGGACGATTTTTTACAATTTTCAAATATGTTTGAAACATACCCGGCAGCACAAGATATCCGTTTTATCCCTTTATATAATAAAGATAATATGTCTTTTTTCAAGTCAAATATATTTATTGACAAAGAAGATATTGATAATGTGGAATTATCTAAGAATGAGATTTTTATACGCCAGGCAATAAATATCAATGATTTTGGGCAGTTGACTGTAATGCCGGATGGGAAAGTTTATGCAAATGTAAATACACCATCGTTGGGTACGGTTGATGATTCGCCATATTCGATTGTATACAAAGAATTTACTAATGGACAATCCTGGTTTAGATTGAGGACTCAGGCTCCATGTGAAAATTGTATTTATCAATGGCTGTGTCCTTCTCCTTCTAATTACGAAACAGTTATCGGTCAACCGAATCTTTGCCATTTAGAAGAATTATAACTGGTTATTTATGCAAATCAATTCAGATATGGATCAAATAGATATTTTAAATAATAACTTATTACCATCTGTAGCTAAAGATTATCCAATAGGTTTAGTGACAGGGAAATTGGGAATGTGTATTTATTATTATTACTTATCTCGTTGGGAAGAGAATGCTGAATATGAACAAGTAGCAGAGAGTTTGCTGGATAATGTAATAAGCCAGTTGTCTGATACAATAGATGTAACAGTAGAATCCGGGTTGGCAGGTGTTGCGATTGGCATAAGTCATTTAGTAAAAGAACAATTTGTAGAAGGTGATATCGATGAAATATTAGAAGAAGTTGATAATACAGTTTTTAAAAAACTTGCATTCTTAACGTATAAAGATATTCATAAGCATATACCTAAAGCAGAGCTACTTCATTTGCTCTATTATTTATATATACGGTATACGGAAAGTAAAAAAACTGATAATCAATATATATATCAGGAATTGATGATACGAACAATAGAAATGTTTAAAGAGAATCTACCGCCTGACTTTTTTAATGAATATTTCTCTTTCTCGTTACAAAACTTCCATTTGCCATTCTTTATGTGTATCATCAGTAAAATATATGATTTGAACATATATAATAGCAGAATAACAAAGATATTTGAAGAATTCAGTAGGCAGATTTTGTCGACTTACCCTGTTTCACAGGCGAATCGGCTTTATTTATTGTGTGGACTTATCAGTATAAAACCATGCTTGCCCAACTATGAAAAAGAAATAGAGTCTCATATCCGGTTATTGAAAGCGGGAATCGATATAGATCATATTGTTAATAGCGAACTGAAGAATCAGGATATATATATAATGGAAGGTGTATCGTCCGTGTATATGATGTTATATTATCTTCAAAAGAAATATCCGGTATATAGTATCGACTACAATTCACAATTGTTCTTTACTAAAATAAGTAATTCAGAGGTTTGGAATACATTACTCAGTAGAGAATTGTATTTTAAAGAATACAATAAATTATTTGATGGTTTTCCGGGAGCATATCTGGTAATGTTACATATAAAAAGGCATTTCTTATGAAATACAATTTGAAAGATACTACTTTTATCATTCCTGTACGGATTGATTCGATGATCCGGTTAGAGAATTTACTACTTACTCTGGAAAATCTGGAATCTGCTTTTGATACAAATATTGTTGTTGTTGAGGCTGCGTATTATAACAATGGTATACTAAAACAGTTGTTGAGTAATTCTACTGCCTATTACTTTATTGAAGATAAAGATCCGGTATTTCATCGAACTAAACATTTAAATACGATTTCAAAACAAGTAAACACGGAAATTATTGGTATCTGGGATGCAGATATAGTTTTAGAGAGTAGTCAAATTATTGACGCGATACAGCAACTTCGGGAAGGGAATTGTGATTTTGCCTATCCGTATGATGGACGATTTCTGGATACATCAGAAATTATCAGAAACTATTATTTGATTCATAAGGATATAAGCTTCTTGAAAAGAAATGTTTCAAAAATGAATTTGCTATATTCATCTACAAAGGAAGGTAATGCACCAGGAGGAGCCTTTCTTATATCCACTGGGAAATATAAATATTCAGGATTTGAAAATGAATCGTTTTATGGATGGGGAGCCGAAGATGGTGAACGTTTTTATCGTTGGTTAATACTGGATTATAAAAAATATAGGAGCAAGGGAGTTCTATTCCACCTTTCACATCCAAGAGATCAAAATGGAAAGATAAGATCTGTTTATCATGAGGCTAAAACAATGTATGAATATAATAAAATAAAAAATATGACAAAAGAAGATCTGGGAGATATGTTCAAATAGAAATTGTACTTTGTCTATTTTCTATTAATTTGATATTTCATATAGTTTTTCTTCTAGTATTATGAATCTATCTTCTAATTGTGTCCAGCGAACATTCTCAAAAAATGGATCATGAAAAAATATTGATAAAGTATTTGCTATTAGGGGTAAAATATCCTTGTTAGGAAGGCGTTGAGTATAATAATACAGGTGAATTATGGGTTCATTCATTAATGCCCGTTCGGAGTAGTTGATCATGATATTGTATTTAAAGTTAGTTTATAATAATGTTTGGAATTTCAGATTCTCAATTCTTTTTTAGCTAGCAATAAAGCTGCTTCGATTGTATCATCCATATCATAATAAGCATATTCAGCCAGCCTACCACCAAATAATACATTTGGGTTAAGAATAGATTTTTCTTTGTATTGCTTGAATTTTTTCATATTATTTTCATTATTGATCGGATAATAGGGCTCTATTCCTACTTTATAGTTTAAAGGGTATTCATGTGTAATAACGGTATGTGCTTGTTGGCCGAATTCAAAATGTTTGTGTTCAATAATACGAGTAAAAGGGACAGATGCTTCATTGTAATTTACAACGGCATTTCCTTGAAAACTGTTTATTTCCAATCGTTCATGTTCAAATCTTAAACTTCTGTAATCAAGATTGCCAAAGGTATAATTGAAAAATTCATCGATACAACCGGTAAATACAGTTTTTCTTGCCAATGAATCGAAATATTCCCGATTTTCAAAGTAATTTGTATTATATCTTACTTCAATTCCTTTTAATAGTCCGACTGTTAATGGATTATATCCACCAATAGGAATACCCTGGTAAGGGTCATTGAAATAATTATTGTCATAAGTAAAACGGAAGGGTAACCGCCGTATGATAAAAGCAGGTAATTCGGTTGCAGGACATCCCCATTGTTTCTCTGTATATCCTTTGATGAAAATTCGGTAAATATCTTCTCCGCAAAGTTTTAATGCTTGTTCTTCCAGATTTTTCGGTTCTGTTATCTGTTGATAAAGACTACGTTGTTCTGTTATCTTAGCTTTGGCTTCTGCTGGTGTATTTACGCCCCATAGTTTGTTGAAGGTATTCATATTGAAAGGAAGATTATACAGCTTTCCCTTATAATTAGCTAAAGGGGAGTTTATAAAATGGTTAAAGTGAACGAAGCGGTTTACATATTGCCATACGTGGTCTTTGTCTGTATGGAATATATGTGCACCATATTCATGTACGTGAATTCCTTCTTCTTCTCTGCAATATGTATTTCCCCCGGCATGTGCTCTTTTTTCAATCACAAGACAGGTTTTACCATGTTCGCTTACTTTTTGTGCAAATGTTGCACCGAAAAGTCCGGCACCGATAATCAAGTAATCAAATGGTATAATCATTAATACAAATATAATCTATTTGTGCATTCTATGTTACATATTCAATACTTTTTTCAAAATTTGTCTCATTTCTTTTGATCGTTTGAAAATTAAACTTTATTTTGCATTTGAGTTAAGATGATTAGGCCATGAAAAAACAATATATTTTACTAAATCTATTATTCCTTGTTACAATATTTTCCTGTACAGGACCTACGAGTATCTCATCGGTACTGGAACAAGCTGAAAAATGTATGAACACTCGATCGGATAGTGCTTTGTTTTTATTAGAGAATGTATCACAACCTGAGAAGTTACCACGAAACCAATATGCTCTTTGGTGCTTATTGATTACTCAGGCGCGGGATAAGGAATATATTCAACATACATCTGACTCTTTGATAAGTATAGCAGTATCTTATTTTGACAAAACACATAATGATTTTAGGAAGGCACAAGTTTATTATTGTCAGGGACGAGTTCTGATGGATCTTTCGCTTTTTGACCAGGCAATAGTAAGTTTTTTAAAAGCAGAGGATTTTGTACAGAAAAGTACAAACTATAACTTGCAAGCCCGTATTTGTAACCAGTTGGGTGATTTGTATTGTAAAAATTCTTTGTATGATAAATCTTTGATCTATTATCAAAAAGCTCATTCTAGCTATATACAAGACGACTATTTGATGGGAGTTGCTTACACATCGAGGGATATTGGGATTGCCTATGAATATTTAGGACAATTGGATAGTTCCCTCCATTATTTGAATCTCTCATTGGATATGGCAGAAAAGAATGAATGGACCGGTTTAAAACGGCTTGTTTTTAAATGTTTAGGAAATGTTTATGAAAGTATGTCTTTATATCCTATGGCGAAAGATTATATTTATTCGTCTATGAAGATTGCACAAAATAACGATCAATTGTATTCTCTGTTTTATTCACTAGGCTATTTGTATAAAAAAATAGGACAAACAGATTCTGCATTATTTTATTTTAGTAAATCTATGGGTAGTTCAGATTTATACACAAGGTGTCAATCATATAGAGAATACTCATTATTATCATATCAAAATAGGGATTATAAAACGGCATTTGATTCCAATGAACTATATCTTGTCTTACGAGATTCAATAGAGCAGGTTTATCAATCGGAGAAAATAGCAGATATAGGAGCACGTTATAATTATGAGAAAGCGGTCAATGAAAAGAACCAATTGCTACTAAAGAAAAAGGACAGTGAATTCTCTTTCTCACTTCTGGTTATTGTTTTGCTGATTTTATTATCTATTGTTATTTATCTGTATCAGTCTCAACTTCGTAGGAAACAATTGGAACTGCAAAAGAAAGAGCAAGCATTGAAATCAAATGAACAACATTTAATTAACAGTCAATTGGAAATTAGTAGAAGCCAAACATCTTTATTACAGAAAGAAGAAGAACTTCGACAAAAAATAGATGAGTTGCAGGAGAATATGAAGATAATTCAAACTTTGAAAGTTGATAAGCAATTGATAGAAAAATCATATTCTCTGAAGAATGAGAAACTGAATAGCGAAATTGCTATTTTACAGGGGGAGATTAAAGAGAAGGTGTCTTCTATAAAAAGAATGAAGCAAAAAACGAATGAGTTCGTGCGTAAGTATTTTGAAGATGGTTGTCCACAAATGAAAAAACTATATGATAAAACAGATATAGTGACGAAATATTCTGATAGGGAATGGGAGGTTTTTGAGACTAAGTTCAATAATGTATATCCTGATTATCTTGTGAAGTTAAATAAAAAATGTCCTAAAATGACGGAAAATGAACAGAAGTATTGTTGCTTATTTATCTTAGGAATAAAGGCAGAAAAAATTTCGGCAGTGTTAGGTGTGGAACCTAATACTGTTTCTAAATATCGAAAAGGAATTTTAAAAAAGAATCTTTCTTTAGACAATAGGCTTTCTTTCGAAGAGTTACTAACTAGCTTGGTTTAAAATCCATTTTTTTTGAATCATTTGTATTTTATTGTTTGTATATGCCTGATTATTAAATGTATATACTGGTTGGTGTATCCATTTTTTTATACAATATTTTGTATTACTTTGCTGTACAAATAATAAATCATCGTTATGGGAAAAACAATTATTTTATTCTTCTGTATGCTTGTCGCATTCAGTGGTTTTTCAAAAACTACAAATTCTAGAGATATTCATTTACATGCCAGAAATTCTGATCAAGAAGCTCTTCGTAGTATTTTACCAATAAAAGCAGTGCTGGATGGAAATACTATTCAGATAGAGTTCTTTAACTCTCCAGAGAATGTTGTTGTTAAAATTAAAGAAGCAACAGGTAAAGAGGTGTTTACATATATCTATTCTTCTCCTCGATTAATTCAAATACCGATTAATCAGGGACCTGATGATTATGTTGTAGAGGTTATTTATGGAGAGACTTGTCTATATGGTAATTTTACGATAGGGGATATGTAATTTTATGGTGTATCTATTCTTAGTAAAGAAGTGTATCTATGATTTGTTCTATCGATAAGTCGTTTATTAATTGTATTCTGACTATGCACTCAGATATCGACTAAGAAATATGATAAAAATATTCCCTCATTATCACCAGCTTGATTCTGCTGATTGTGGTCCTACTTGTCTTCGCATGATTGCTAAATACTATGGACATAGTTATTCAGTGCAATATCTGCGTGAACGTGCTTTTATTACACGCGAAGGAGTTTCTATGTTGGGAATTAGCGATGCTGCTGAGTTAATTGGTTTTCGAACAATGGGAGTACGAATTACCCAGGAGCAACTTCGCACCGAAGTTCCGCTACCTTGTATTTTGCACTGGAATCAGCGGCATTTTGTTGTTTGTTATAAGATTAGGAATGGGAAATATTATATAGCGGATCCTGCTAGTAAAAAAGTAGCTTATAATGAAACTGAACTGGCACGTTGTTGGTGTAGTACATTAGTGGAGGGGAAAGATACAGGAACAGCATTATTACTGGAACCGGGATCTGATTTTTATGAAAAAGAAGAAGCTGGAGAACAACAGGCCAGAACATTTTCTTTCTTTTTTCGTTATTTAACTCCCTATAAACGTGAAATTTTTCAGTTAGTATTGGGAATGCTCACTGCCAGCCTCCTGCAACTGATCATGCCATTCCTTACTCAAAGTCTGGTAGATACCGGTATCAGGGATAGTAACCTTAACTTCATAACTCTTATCCTGATTGCGCAATTAGTTATTTTTATAGCTAAATTGTCTGTCGATTTTATCCGAAGTTGGATTTTACTACATGTAAATACGCGTATCAACATTGCTTTGATATCCGATTTTCTGGCAAAGTTAATGCGCTTGCCACTTCAATTTTTCGATACGAAGATGGTCGGGGGATATCATGCAGCGTATCGGCGATCACAACCGAATCGAGTCGTTTATGACAGGATCATCGATCAGCACATTATTTTCTTTTGTCAATTTTATTGTTTTTGGCTTTGTATTGGCTTACTATGACCTGACTATATTAGGTTTATTTCTGTTGGGTAATGGCTTGTATGTCGCTTGGATTTTAGCTTTTATGAAATATCGGCGCGAACTGGATATCAAAAGGTTTGCACAGGCGGCCGGTGAACAAAGTAATCTGTTTCAGTTGATCACCGGCATGCAGGAAATAAAATTGAATAACTGTGAAACGGAAAAACGTTGGCAGTGGGAGCGTATACAAGTGAAGCTTTTTAAGATTAGTATAAAAGGGCTTGCATTGGAACAATATCAACAGCTCGGGTCGGTGTTTTTTAACCAAACAACCAATATCCTTATCTCCTTTCTCGCCGCCCGAGCTGTTGTTTCCGGTGATATGACGTTAGGTATGATGGTATCGCTTACATATATCGTAGGGCAACTGACTGCTCCTATCGAGCAGTTCATTGGTTTTGCCCGCTCTTTTCAGGATGCCAAGATTAGCCTGGAGCGTTTAGGTGAAATTCATCAACGGGAAGACGAGGAACAGACGTTGGCATTGAAAGTTACTACGTTGCCGGATAACAGGACGTTGCAGGTTGAGGATTTGAGCTTTAGTTATGATGGGGCGGATCGTGATTATGTGCTGGATAAGATAAATTTGACTATTCCCCATCATAAAGTGACGGCTATCGTAGGGGCAAGTGGTAGCGGAAAGACTACTCTCATAAAGCTACTGCTTGGGTTTTATGATCCGAATAAGGGGAGTATCAAAGTCGGGGATCAGTTGCTGAAAAATATTAATCCGCATGTGTGGCGAGCGCATACTGGCTGTGTAATGCAGGATGGGTTTATCTTTTCAGATTCAATAGCGAAGAATATAGCTGTAGGTGCGGAGGTAATCGACAAGGAACGGTTATTACACGCGGTGACGGTGGCTAATATAAGAGATTTTATCGATTCGTTGCCACTGGGCTACAATACGAAGATCGGCATGGAAGGAAACGGGGTAAGCCAGGGACAACGACAACGGATACTGATTGCGCGGGCTGTATACAAGAATCCGGAATTTATTTTTCTGGATGAAGCGACGAATGCATTGGATGCGAATAATGAGAAGGAAATCATGGAGCATTTGCACCAGTTCTATCAAGGGCGTACGGTGGTTGTCGTGGCTCATCGATTGAGTACGGTGAAAGATGCGGACAATATAGTGGTATTGGATAAAGGACAGGTAGTGGAGGAAGGTACTCATGAAGAATTGACAGCGAAGCGAGGGATATATTATAAACTAGTGAAGAATCAGTTGGAGTTGGGAGCCTGATGAAAGAAGGGAAAGAAATAGAATTACGCAGTGAGGAAGTGCAGGAGGTGATGGGACAGATCCCGGCCTGGATTGTACGCTGGGGAATCACGTTATTGTTTATCGTGGTATTGGCTCTTTTGGTGGGTAGCTATTTCTTTAAATATCCGGATGTGATTACAACGGAAATGACATTGACAAGCCGGCATCCGGTGGCACAGATCGTAGCACGGACTTCGGGTAAGATCAGTAAATTGTATGTGACGGATGGTGAAAAGGTAAAACCCGGTGCACTACTGGCTATTGTACAGAATCCGGCTTCGACGGAAGATACGTATCGCCTGAAGGATATATTACTTGAACATCAGGCGGAACCGGATAGGCTATCCGAACTTTTATCAGGAAAGGCAGAGTTTGTGTTGGGGGAGATGCAGTCGGTTTATGTTGGGTTGTTGACTAGTTTGCATGAGTGTAAGAATTATAGAGAATTGGATTATTATCCGAAAAAGATAGCTGCTGTCCGGGATCAGATCGATAAGTACAGTGTCTATTACAGGAATCAGCTGCGGCAACGGCAGGTCGTAAAGGAGCAATACGAAATAGCTTGTAAACAGTATGAGCGGGATTCTTCGCTTTTTTCCCGGCAAGTGATTTCTCCTTTTGAATATGAAACGGCAAAGAATGTATTGTTGCAGAATCGGTATTCCCTGGTGGGGGCGAATGCTGCGCTGGAAAATATGAAGATTCAGATCGGGCAATTGGAGGAGAGTTTGTTGGATCTGCAATTGCAACAGGCGGAGAAAGAAAGTTTGCTTCTGCATAATTACCGGACGGCTATGGAGGAATTGCTGAATGTGATTGGAAGTTGGGAGTTGAACTATTGTTTGCGTTCGCCTATAGAGGGACGGGTGACTTTTACAAAATATTGGAATGAAAACCAGTTTGTTATTTCCGGGGAAGATGTTTTCTCTGTTGTGCCTGAAGAGGAGGAACGATTGATCGGACGGGCTTCGCTGCCTGTTCAGCGGTCGGGAAAAGTGGAACTTACCCAGCGGGTGATCGTACGTTTTGCCAATTTTCCGGATCAGGAATTCGGGATCGTGAACGGGATTGTTTCGGCAATCTCGATGGTGCCGACGGAAGACAATTATATGGTGGAGATTGCCTTCCCGGACGGACTGACCACCAATTATGGAAAGAATTTGCCTGTCTCTCATGAGATGAAAGCCACTGCTGAAATTGTAACCGATGATTTACGTTTGATAGAACGCTTCTTCCAACCACTGAAGAAGATTCTGAAAGAAGGGTTCTAATTCTATTAATAGACCTTGCTATCTTGTTTAGTGGCTTTGGGCTGGAAGGAGTAATCAGCCTTCTCAGAACATTATGAGAAATTTATTAATGGCATTGCTAGGTGCCCAACCAGCCGTTTGTACTTATCAAAAACATGTGAATAATTTGTTGCCGGAGGAAAAAGATGTCTTTTATAAAGATTCCTTTGCTTTGGCTTTTTCAGATTGGAAAAATCTGAGTCCGGGGTATCGTGATTTTTTTGTTAGCCTGATTAAAAGTGAACGTCAGCGTTTTATCGATTTCGTGCGTAATGACACTGTTTTAGGAGAGTTTCTTTACGACATGAAGGATGAAGCATTGTTTATCCGTATCTTGAATCTTTTGGAACGACCGGATAAAAAGCGTAAAACATCTTATACGAATTTGGCATTCGCTGTTAAGCTCGGATTTAATGTTGATCTGAAAGTGAAGTATCTATCCGATAAAATCCGATATGCAAAAGCAGATACGGATGACTTGTATGAACTATTTGAAAAGATAGCTATCGAGTAATCATAGTGTGGGGAGGAAGGGAAGGAGAACATCCCTTCCTTTACATATCGTCTAAAGACCAACATTTGGTTTCTATTTCATATTTGAAAAGTATCTTTTTTCGGATTGCTTCAACTTTTTGTTGAAATAAATCCGGCTTGAAGTTTTTGCGTTGACGCTTTACTTCAGCTACTAATGCGCGTTTATTATCTATGTAAATACCAACGATATCTATTTCATGCTGGTCTGTATTTTTTTTGCCTTCCCACCATGAGCCTATGTCCATAAATTCCGAACTTTCGATCATTTGTTGGCGAAAATACATTTCAAGAGTTAGTCCGGAGTAGGTAGGATAATCATTTTTGATAATATCGGCCAGTCCTTTAAAATTGCCGATCTCGATATATTGCTGGTATTTGATAAAGTATCTGAACCAGAAGCGAAGGAATAAATCTGATATTTCATATCTAACAGCCTGTGTGCCTTCTTTAGCTAATAAAGGACGTTTCTTTTTTATAAGCTCGTAATCATCTTCCAACCGATTAAGCAATCCTCCCATGTTTTTGCCCATCTCTTCTTCTAAAGAAGGAAATGTGTTATTGCCGGCTGCAATGGCCGCCAGAAGGGAGAAATAATTCCCATATTTTTTTCCTAATTCCTGAATAAGCATTGATTTACCCTCGGTGAGCATCGTTGAGTCTTGTTGCAGCATAGCATCGACCATACTCCCCATGTCAGTACATCCTCTGTCCATAAAGAACTCGATATACTTAGGAACTCCTCCTGTATAGGTATATAAGGCCAGAAGATCATCGTGTGTATAATCCTTTTTATGATCGTATAGAATTTGTTTTAACACAGGAGTTGTAAACGCTGATAGTTTGATAATGCTGTCGGCACGGCCATATAACGGTTCGCGGTAATCTCTGAAAATTTTATTCATTAATGTATAGACCGAGCCGCTGACAATCAGATTCACGTGAGAGTCTTTTCGGTTTCTATCCCAAATATCTTGCATCCGGCTGTATATTTCCGAGTTGATATAGAAAAACTCCTGAAATTCATCAATTACAAGATTATATTTTTCCCGTTTTCCTAATTCCATTAAATAAAGGAATAAACGGGAAAAACTTTTCTCTTCCGGAACATAAGTATTAAATACATGAGCAATGGACTCGGAAAAAGTGCTGCAGAGGGCTGCCTCATTACTTCGGCTTACGAATAGGTAGACGGTAGGAGTATTCTCGCAACTTTTCAGGATAAGACTGGTTTTACCAATTCTTCTTCGCCCCGTAATAACTGTCATTTGAGAATGTAGATTAAAAGATGAATGACGCCCTTTGTCTAACATCTCAAGTTCTTTTTCTCTATTATAAAACTTCATGTGTCTATCATATTATGTTATTATGGAATTTACTGAGCGGCCGTTCACTGAGCGGCTGCTTAGTAAGTGCAAAAATAGTATTTCTTGCTGAGAAACAAAATATTATTCGGATAAAAGCTTTGTAGCATTGTTAATACTTTCATTGTAACTTTTAAAGAATATAAATTGTTGTCGGATGATTTTTTAGTTTTCTGTCTGAAAAGCCTTAGTTGTTCGTTTGTGTGATTTCTTTGGAAAAGCAGTAAGAATCTTTTTCTCTGCTTTTTTTATTGCTTATAGGCTATCTGCCGGTTGATTTACCTCTTTTCAGAGGGATGTTTTAGTGCTTTTTGCCCTTTTTCAGCTGTCATACCTTTGCGGTGTACTTAATTATTCATTTAAAACATTATTAATTATGGCACAAGGGTATAAATTGGTTTTGCGTCCGTCGGAACCGGGAAACAAAGATTCGAAGAAATTGTATTATGCGGTTTCGAAGAGTACAGGGTATACGGATTTACGTCGTTTGTGTAAGTTGATTGCTGCACGAAGCACGGTTTCGAGTGCTGATGTGAAAGCTGTACTGGATAACCTGAATTATATTCTGGATCTGGAACTGCAGGATGGACGTATCGTTCAACTGGGTGAGTTTGGAAACTTTCATATCACCGTAGGAAGTGAAGGGGTGGAAGATGCGAAGAAGTTCAATGCTTCAATGATCCGTGCTCCGAGAATTGTTTTCAATCCCGGGTTTGATTTACGTGAGACAAAAAAGACGATGGGCTATTCATTGATTGCACCGGAAAAGGAAAAGACTGAAAATCCCGGTGGTGGAGAGGATGATCGTCCTGTAATCGAGTAACATTATCGAACGATGAAAAGGATGAATATCCAACTGGTAATGGCCGTGCTGCTTTGTGCAGCCGGTCTTACTCTGGTCTTTTCCGGTTTCTGGATTGCTCCGGCAGGGGAAATACATAACAGCGTGTTGGTTGCTTTTGGCGAGATAAGTACGTTTGCCGGAGCTTTATTTGGAGTAGATTATTCATATAAAATAAAAAAGAATGAAAATGAAAAGTTGTGAGTATGCAGTAGAGGAATGTTTGACGTTCAAACAAAGGGAATGGAGAAGAAATCATCCGGATTGGATCAGTGATCACTTTTACATGGGGGAATTTTCTTATAGTGCAGTGGCTATAGAACAGGGACTGGATAATACACCACCTCCTGCAGCGCAGAAAGCTATTAGAAATCTGGTTAGAAAATTATTGGAACCGCTTCGGGAATATGCGAACTGTCCCACAGGAATGCATATTTCCAGTGGATATCGTAGTGAAGAGTTGAATCGTTTGGTGGGTGGTGTTGCTAATTCGCAGCATATGGCAGGGGAAGCGGCTGATATTTATACATTCGGAAGTTGCCGTTTGCTGGAAGCTTTACAAGAAAGCCGATTGAATTTCGATCAGGCGATTTATTATCGTCGTCGTGGGTTTATTCATCTGTCTTTGAAGTTAACAGGTAAGAATCGTCGTCAGGTAATTATCAAATGAGAGTTGTCCTCTATTTGTTTTTGGTAATGGCGGGATTATCCGGCTGTGTAACACGTAATTCCGGAAGTAGAGAGCTGTTCTCTGCGTATAGGGATTCAATGGTGTATACCCGGCTGGATACATCCTGTTTGCATTATAATCGGGGAACACAGTTACGAGGTAGTTCCCGGTTGAAAGAGATTTCTTTTTCTTCACCGGATAGTTCGGGAAAACAACATGTGGAACGTGTTGTGTATGCTATGGAAGAATGGGGCGTAAGGGATTCTGCAGAAGTGCTTTCTGCAGGGATAACTGCGGATACGAAGAGTGTAATGAATATGGAGATATCGGCTGAAGATACGATTGTAAAATATGAACCGAGGTCTGATGTTAAGTGGATATTGGTTTTGTTTTTGCTTTTGCTTCCTTTTGTTTACTGGTTATGGAAAAAATGGAGGATTAAGTAATTTTTACCCTTTGTTTTACGAATTGTTCGGAATAGTATGTATCTTTCGGAAATAAAAGAGTCATAGCTTGCAAGGAGGTGATTGTACAATAGGTAAATGACTTTGTTCTTATCGCTAGTATAATATTAACTGAATATAATAAAATACCATGAAGAAGAAAAATTTTATCTTGTTGTTCATTTCCTTTTTAATGTGTAGTCAAGTAATCAGCCCACAATCAAAGATTGGTGATTTACCGGTGTTTGATTTTTCTAAGAACTATCCTCAAAAGAAGTTACGTCTTCAGGATATGGCCGATATCGAATATGTGCCGTTGGAAACGACGGATGATGTCTTATTAGGCGGATCATCGGAACTCTCGGCTGTTACGGATAAATATATTCTTGTACATGAGGTTCGACGGGGAGATATCTTTGTTTTCGATCGTAAAACAGGAAAGTTATATTCTCATTTTAACCATAAAGGACAAGGTGGTATGGAATATAACTGGATTGAAAATGGTACGATTTTGGATGAAAAGAATGCGGAAATATATGTGTGTTCCCAATTCATTCAAGTTTATTCGCTGCAGGGAGAATATAAACGGACACTGAAAATAAATGGATTTGATCATTATATGAAAATTTTAAATTATGATGATGAATCTCTGCTTATATATGATGATGTAAATATAGAACCAGGTCGTGAAAGTAGGACTAAAAAAGATCCTTACAGTCTTGTATCAAAAAAAGATGGGAGTTTGATTTCTGTATTGGGTATCCATTTACCAAAAAGGTATTCAAATGCTATTGCTCAAAAATTAGAAGGTAATATGTGGAGACCTTTACGAATTTCTTATCCCCATAATATGCATTACGGTTCAGATTTAATGATTATGGATATATCGTCTGATACGCTATACCTACTATCTCCGAACGAAGGATTAATCCCTCTATTGCTCCGTACACCGTCAATTCATGCCTCTGAACCTCGGAATATATGGTTCCCCCTTGCAACAACTGATAAATTTCTGCTGATAGGTACATTTCTTTTAGATTTTAATTCGATAGGAGGAAAAATTCCTGCATTTATGTATGATATTAAAACCGGAGAAATAAATAAAGTATCGATTTTGGATACAGAATACGATACAAGAGCCTGGAGTCAGGGAAGATGGTCTCCGGAAGGATCTCCTGCTATCGCAAAGAATATGTATGCCGAATTTATTCAGGCATCATCTGTGATAGATGCTTATAAAGGAAAACGATTGAAAGGAAATGGGCCGAAGATTGCGAAGACACTTGTCGAGGACGATAATCCGGTGGTCAGGATTCTTAAATTCAAGTAAATTATTGATTCGTAAGAGAGGCTTTGTATAAACTATAATCTAATTAAATATGAGAAGTGTAGATTCAATATTATTCTTTGTCCTGCTGTTAATGGCAGGATGTGGAGAGAGTAAGCAGTCAACAGATGATTGCATCACGGTTGATGTCACAGCAAATTATCCTCAGAAAAAACTGATTCTTCAGGATTTTATGGATGTGGAATATATTCCGTTGGAGACGAATGATGAATTTCTTTGTCAAGGGAATATCCAAGCTGTAGGTAAGGATGTTATAGTTGCGACAAACAGGATAGGAGGACGTGATGGAAATATTTTTATCTTCGATCGGAAAGGAAAAGCATTGAAAAAGATAAACCATAAAGGACAGGGTGGTGAAGAATATACAAGCTTTGTACAGATAATCTTAGATGAAGATAATGCTGAAATGTTTGTTAACGATATGTATGCGAAAAAAATATTAGTGTATGATCTGAAAGGGAACTTTAAACGAAAGATCTCGCTAAAAGGAGATTTTTTGTTTGGTGAAATATACAATTTTGACCAAAACAATTTCATTTGTCATGATGTCTTAAATGAGAATAATTTTACTGAATCTTATACTGGTCAGTCATTTATGTTCATCTCGAAACAGGATGGTGTTATTACCCAAGAACTCCAAATTCCATTTAAAGAGAAGAAAACAATTGTGGTAAGGACTCCGAGGGATAAAGATGGGAACTTTTTTGTTTACATGCCTCCATCTGTTTATCCTATAATACCTTATTTTGATAATTATATACTGACAGAGCTTTCTGCAGATACATTGTACAAGTATTCCGCAAACCATACGATGAAGCCTTTTATTGTAAGGACTCCATCTATTCAATCTATGAATCCTGAAAAATTTCTTCTACTGAGTCTACTTACTGAACAATACTATTTTATGGAAGCAATTGAAAAAAAGATGGATTTTTCAATTATTGATTTAGTATATGACAATCAGGAAAAGGCTCTATTCAGGTATAAAGTGTATAATAGTGATTACATAAATGATAAAGAAGCCTACTTGAAATCAACTCCTTTAAATGGAGAAATTCCATCCTGTCAATATTTAGAGGCTTGGGAACTTGTTAAGGATTATAAAGCTGGTCGGTTAAAAGGAGAATTAAAAGAGATTGCTTCCAAATTGGGAGAGGAAGATAATCCTGTAATCATGTTGATCAAACATAAAAAGTATAGATAACATGAAAAGAATAATTTCAGCACAGATAATTATCCTTTTGATAATAGCAATATGTGGGGGATGTAAACGGTCTGGTATCCATAAAGATAACTTCATCACTGTTGATGTCACAGCTAGTTATCCTCAGAAAAAACTGGTACTTCAGGATTTTATGGATGTAGAATATATTCCATTGGAAACAAATAATGAATTTGTTTGTGGAAACTATGTTCTAGCAGTGGGTCGTAATCATGTTATTATGACAAATCATGACAATGATGGAAACATTTATATTTTTGACCGTAGTGGAAAAGCCTTGAGGAAGATAAATCGAAAAGGACAAGGAGGGGAAGAATATAACATTTTATCACGAGTTGTATTGGATGAGAACAACAATGAACTGTTTGTCAATGATATGTATGCTAAAAAAATATTAGTCTACGATTTGGAAGGGAATTTTAAACGAAAGTTATCGACCAGTGAGGATTTCTTGTTTTTTGATATGTATGATTTTGATCAAGAATATTTAATTTGCCATGATTCTTTTAATGATAATAACTCTCTTGCTTTCCATACAGGACAATCGTTTATGCTAATATCAAAACTAGATGGTAGTATATCTAAAGAAATTCAAATTCCTTATGAAGAGAAAAAGTCAATTGTAATGAGGATTCCTAAAGATGAAAAAACTGGAATGTATAGTGTATTTATGCCTTCATCTGTCTTTCCTATAGTTCCTTATTTTGATGATTATGTGTTGGATGAAATTTCAGCTGACACAATATATAGTTATTCATCAAATAACACGATGAAGCCATTAATTGTAAGAACTCCTCCTATTTGTTCTATGGCTCCTGAACGATTTCTTTTGTTGAGCTTACTTACTGATAGATACTATTTTATGGAAATAATTGAAAAAAAGAGACTGTTTCCATTTTCCAATATAGTATATGACAGGCAGGAAAAGGCTCTATTCAGTTATAAGGTATATAATAGTGATTACACAGATGAAGAAGAAGCCTTCTTGAAATCGGTACCTTTAAATAGAGAAATCCCATCCTGTCAATACTTAGAAGCTTATAAACTTGTAGAGGATTACGAGGGAGGACGTTTAAAAGGGCGATTAAAAGAAATTGCATCCAAATTAGGAGAGGAAGATAATCCTGTAATCATGTTGATCAAACATAAAAAATAAGATATGCAACAATATCAGTCTATGACAATGGAAGAACAGTTATCCCAAGTTGCCAACATGCTTTTGTTAAATGGTACATTGACAGAATCCCCGGGGTTGGTACATGGCAAAATGGGGGTGGCTATTTTCTTTTTTCATTATGCGCAGTATACCGAAAATATGTTGTTTGCCGATTATGCTGTAGATTTGATTGGAGAGATGCAGAATCAAATACATCTAAACAGTCCAGCTGATTATGAAAAAGGTATAGCAGGCATTGGGGTAGGGATTGATTATCTGATCCGTAATGATTTTTTACTTGTAGAAGATGATATTTGTGAAGATTTTGATCAAAGAATGGTTCGTGCTGTGATGCACGATCCCTGGCAAGACTTTAGTATGTATGACGGACTAACCGGATATGGACGTTATTGGATTTCGAGATTGCGTTATCAAGAACCGGCAGTCCAGGCACAAGAGTGTTTAGGATACATTGTTCGATTGCTTGAAGAAAATCTGGCGGATATTCCTTCTGAAGAACAAACAGATGTGTATTGTTTTTTGTATGATTTGCAAAGAATATCAGGATATGAGAGTTGTAACGGATTGTTGGAACAATGCCGGAAATGGGAGGCTAAAAACTCTTTTTCCCGTTTGGGAGATTCCGCAATCAGCAATTTCATTCGGAAAGTCCAGAGTAGTCGGTATCTTAACGATACAAATCAGAATGAAATTGATACGATCTTAAACCAAATTGAAGATTTGGATACAGAGAAACCGCCAGTCAGTATGGGACTTCTTACCGGTTATGCCGGTGAAGGACTTTTACGATTGGAGGCGCTCCGTAAAACGGACCATTCATGGACATTCCTCCTTTAACCTAACAGCAAAATGAATCTATATATTTTCAATGAAACACGCCGCGGGGCAGTATTTGGTATCGGAACTTATATCCGAGAGTTAATGGCTGCGCTAAAAAATAGCCATATACGTATTTATTTGGTGAACCTGCTTTCCGACAAACCGCAGATAACAATGGAAGAAGTAGACGGTATCCGGTATTGGTATTTTCCCGAACCAATATCGGATATACGGGTTTCGGAGCCTTCTGAACAAAGACAGATGTATTTCCATAATATTGTTTACCTACTTCAATTATATATACAGGACAAAACCAATTTATTGTTTCATTTGAATTTTCCTCAATGTGGAAGTTTTGCTGATGAATTGAAAAATACATTCGAATGCAAAGTTGTTTCGGTAGTCCATTTTTCTCACTGGGGATTTACTGTTTTTGATAATCTGACACGATTGCGTAGCATTTTAAACGAAGTAGATTCCGACAGCTTTGGTGATGAAGTAAAAAAAATGTTCGAAGAGGAAAAATCATATTATTCAAAAGTAGATCATTGTATTTGTTTATCTGAATACATGCATGAAATACTGTGTCAGGATTATGAATTGGATACTAAAAATATAACTGTCATACCAAACGGTTTAAGCGATGTGCCTGATACCTCTGTCGATTTTGACTTTTTACGAAAGAAATGGAATATACGTACCGGAGAAAAAATAATTCTTTTTGCCGGTCGTCTTGACGAAGTGAAGGGCATTCGTTATTTAATTAAAGCATTTTGTGAGGTAGTGCAGATATGTCCAGAAGCGCACCTGATAATAGCAGGTAGTGGTAACTATGACACTTGCCTTCGGGAAGCAAAGACGGTCTGTACAAAAATAACGTTTACCGGATTATTGGAAAAAGATGAGTTGTATGAGCTATATCGCATTGCAGATATAGGTGTAGTTCCTTCACTGTTCGAACCTTTCGGATATGTAGCCACTGAGATGATGATTCATGCATTACCTTTAGTTGTTACTGCTACCTCGGGACTGAACGAAGTGGTAGATCATACTTGCGGACTGAAGATATCCCTTACGGAACTGCCTGATAATACCGAAATAGACACTGTGCTTTTAGCACAAAAAATACTGTATTTACTCTTGCATCCTACGGAAGCAAAAGAAATGGGGGAAAATGGAAGAAAAAGATATTTGGCGAATTATTCTGCTGAAATATTTCGTCGGAATATGATTCATTTATATTCATCATTATGATACCCAAAATAATTCATCAGATTTGGGAGGGACGTACCGAATATTTGGGAGATACGTATAAATCATTAGGTGAAACGTGGAAAAAATTCAATCCGGATTGGAAATATGAGTTTTGGGACGAAAACCGGATGGACAATTTCATATACGATTACTTTCCCGAAATGATCAGTATCTACTTCGGATATCCGTACGGTATTCAACGCTGGCATGTTATCCGTTATCTGATTCTTTATAAAATTGGAGGTTTGTATGTCGATTTCGATTATGAATGTCTGGAACCTTTTGATAAGTATATACAGGATAAAAGTAATTGCTATTTTGCGATGGAGCCGGGACAACATTGTTGTTTATACGGCAAAAGTATCTGTTTTAATAATGCATTAATGGTTGCGCCTCCGCATCATCCTTTTTTCAACGCTATTATTGTGCATTTGCAATCTGTGTCTGTTTCCTACATAGGAGACAAGTATGAGGAGGTGCAGAATACAACAGGTTCGTTAATGCTGACCAATCTTTATGAAAAATATGCGGATAAAAGTTCTATTGATATTTTCCCGGCGGCACTTGTTTCTCCATTTTCAAAAAACGAGATACAAGATTATATTCACGGGAAAGCCGATGAAGAACTATTGGAGAAAAAAATACAAAAAGCAATTGCTATTCATTATTTTACAGGTTCATGGTTTGTTAAAAATAATACTCATCGGTTATTGAAGAATAGATTGACTTTGATGTCTATATCCGATCTTTATCAGATTTTTCTACAATATCCGATCATTTGTACGGATGACAGGAAAGGTTCGCCGGATTCTCTTTTTTTTGCTATACAAGGGTTTTCATATAATGGAAACAAATTTGCAGAAAAAGCGTTGGAGGCTGGATGCCGTTATGCTATTGTCGATGATCCCACCGTTATAACTGATGATCGTTACATATTAGTCGATAATGTTCTGAAAGCATTGGAGCAATTAGCCGACTTTCATCACCAAATGTTGAAAACGCCTGTTATCGGCATTACAGGAACATGCGGTAAGACGACTACGAAAGAACTGGTAGCCGCAGTGCTTTCTACCCGATATAAGCTGGTTTCTACACATGAAAGTGAAAATGCAACTTTAGGGGCATCTCTTACTTTACTGAGTTTGAAGCCAGAGCATGAAATGGCTGTTATCGAAATGGGAGCTTGCCATTCGGGGATGATACGGGAGTTGGCCAGAATAGTCCGGCCGAAATATGGTATTATTACCAATGTAGGACTGGCGCATCTCGAGGGATTTGGTTCGCTTGAAGGAGTGCTGCGAACTAAAGGGGAGCTTTATGATTATTTACGTCAATCGGGCGGTAAGATCTTTATTCATAGAGAGAACAGAAGTCTCCAATCTATAGCCGAGGGATTAGAGCAAATTTCTTATGGTGAAAGTAAAGATACGTTTGTTTCCGGACAAGTGGTAACAGCGGATCCTTGCCTCTGTTTTAATTGGGAAAATGCAGGAATACGCCATACGGTATCGACCCGTATGGCTGGTAGCTATAATCTGTTTAATGCATTGGCTGCAATAACTGTCGGACTTTATTTTGATGTTCCTTTCGTGAAAATCAACCAGGCGATTGGTGGTTATATTCCGGCCAATTACCGTTCGCAGTGGAAAAAAACTTTACATAACGAGTTAATTATCGATACTTTTAATGCGAATCCATGTAGTATGCATGCAGCGTTGGCAAATTTTTCTACATTATCGGCAAGTCCCAAGGCTGTTATTTTGGGTGATATGTTAGGGTTGGGTGCAGAAAGTTTGAAACTGCATACCGAGATAATAGAGATGCTCAATGGATATGGTTTTGACAAAGTTTTTCTTTGTGGAAATCAATTTGCTGCTACCGGTTCTGTTTATTCCTGTTTTCCTGATGTGGAGGGCTTGAGCCAATATCTGTCGGTTAATCTGTTGAAAGGATATAATGTCTTGATTAAGGGTTCTAACAAAATTCATCTGGAAATGATTATCCATTTGTTATAATTGTAATATAGAATGAATTTGTATATAATCAATCATACCTGGCGTAGAGCTATATTTGACATTGACCTTTATGTCCGTGAACTGGTTGTAGCGTGTAAAGGCTGTAATATGAATATTTGTGTCGTAAATTTAATGTCGGAAAAGCCTCAAATACAGACAGATTTAATAGGTGGAATCAAATATTGGTATTTCCCGTCAGCTATTTCGGTGCAACGAACGATAAGCAAGGAACAATGGGAGTTATATTATCGTAATATTGTGTATTTACTCCAATTGTATATCGAGAATAAGAAGGATTTGATATTTCATTTGAACTTTATCGAAAGCTGTAAATTAACACAAGAATTACAGAATTCGTTCGATTGCAGGATTGTCGCTTCACAAGAAGAGCATTCTAACTGTTTTGGAGGAAGTAAGATATCCATCATACCGAATGGTTTATACGATGCGACTGAACTATTGAAAATATATGAATCATCTTTGTGTTGTGAAGAAGGTAAAATTAAAGTACTGATAGTGACTGGGCAGAGTAATCATGCCTGGCAAATCAGTCATGTTGCAATCCGGCTGATTCTTGAGAATTCCGGTCTCTTTGCAGTTAATGTCGCTGTATCGCCTGAAACCGGGAAAATCATGTCTAATTTTAAACCTGATTTTTCATCTTACCAATTGGTAGTACTCGACTACAATGGGGATAGATGGCCGGAAGAAACAGAAAGATCTTTTCTGGATTTTGTTGAAAAAGGAGGCGGTGTAATAATTTATCATGCGGCTAATAATGCTTTCAGAGATTGGAAAGAGTATAACCGGATAATCGGCTTTGGGGGATGGGAAGATCGTAATGAAACGGCCGGTCCTTATATTTACATGCGGGATGGTCGGTTGGTGTATGATAAGGAATCTCCCGGATGTGCCGGTTCGCATGGCTTTCAGCATGAGTTCGTACTTAATTGCAGCAATCCGGAACATCCGGTAACGAAAGGTTTGCCTGTGGCATGGCGTCATGCACAGGATGAATTGTACGATCGTATGCGTGGTCCGGGTATCGTTAAAGATGTTTTATTTTGGGGATATTCTGATCCGGCAACGAAAGGTTCCGGGCGTGATGAGATGGCTATATTTACAGTCGATTATGGGAAAGCACGTATTTTTCATACGACTTTAGGACATGCAGGAAATACACTAGATGATAATATAGCAATGCAATGTACAGGATTTCAAGTCACATTGCTGCGCGGTGCCGAATGGGCGGCAACCGGCAATGTTACACAGCCAGTACCTGACGATTTCCCGACGGAGACAACTATTTCATTGCGTAAAAATTATAAATAAAAACAGTCTGATATGCAAATAGCTTCCAATTCTATTTTAGGCAAAAGCCATGGACATACAGCTCCTTCGGACAAATTGAATATTGCTGTCGTTGGTATTGGTGGTATGGGGATTACAAATATTCAGCATGTTTTTGAAACGGAAAACATCGTAGCTCTTTGTGATGTAGACTGGAAGTATTCAAAACCTGTCTTAAATTGTTTCTCACGGGCAAAAAAATATAAAGACTTTCGTAGGATGTATGATGAGATGGATAAAGATATTGATGCCGTTATGGTTGCAACACCTGACCATACTCATGCTATTATTGCTGCTACTGCTATAACATTAGGTAAACATGTGTATGTCCAGAAACCATTGACTCATTCGGTCTATGAATCAAGATTGCTTACAAAGTTGGCTGCAGAATATAATGTCGCGACACAAATGGGAAACCAGGGAGCTTCTGACGAAGGTATTGATCTGATATGCGAATGGATCTGGAACGGTGAAATTGGGGAAGTAAAGAAAGTTGAAACCGCTACCGATCGTCCTATGTGGCCGCAAGGATTGGAAACTCCTTCCAGAATACATAAAATACCTTCTACATTGGATTGGGATTTGTTTATCGGCCCAGCTAAAATGAGACCTTTCAATTCTATTTATCACCCTTGGAACTGGCGTGGCTGGTGGGATTTCGGAACCGGTACTTTGGGGGATATGGGGGGCCATGTTCTGCATCCTGCATTCAAAGCGCTTAAATTAGGTTATCCTGTGTCAGTGGAAGCAGCCTCTTCACCAGGGTTTATCGATTGCGCTCCACAGTCTGAGTATGTGAAATTTGTTTATCCGGTTCGGGAAAGCATGCCTAAAGTGGATTTCCCGGAAGTGGAAATTCATTGGTATGATGGTGGTTTTATGCCAGAGCGTCCGACAGGATTTCCCCAGGGACGTCCGCTGATGGGAGTGAGTGGTGGTTTGACAATTTTTCATGGAACGAAGGATACGTTGCTTTGCGGCTCTTACGGACTCAGGCCCTGGCTGCTCTCCGGACGTGTACCGAATATTCCCAAAACGATTCGCCGTGTAGATAGAGCGATGGAGGGTGGTCATGAACAGGATTGGGTACGTGCATGCAAGGAAAGTCCGGAAAATCGTGTAAAAACCAAATCTGATTTCTCGGAAGCGGGTCCGTTCAATGAAATGATCATGATGGGGGTATTAGCAGTTCGTCTGCAATCTTTGAATAAAATATTGGAGTGGGATGGAGCGAATATGGAATTTGTGAATATCGGTGACAATGAACAAATCCGGCAGATGATTTCAAACGGTTTTATAATCAAGGCTGGTCATCCTTCGTTTAATGCTAAAATGTCGGATCCGATCAATGCTAAAGAGTTTGCTGCCGGATTGATTAAACATAATTATCGTACGGGGTGGAATCTTCCTTTGGAGAATATCCTGTAAAAAGAACTGTAATTATGGAAGCTCCTCAGAATATACATCCGGAAATCTTGTCTGCCATTCGTTTATTGTCGGAAGACAGAAATATGAATATGGATACAGCCGTATCAATAATAGAAGATACAGTGTATAATTGTGATTTAAGTATATATCCGGATTTTTCAACCGGTTTAGCTGGTATTGGATGTGGCATCCAGTATATGATTTGTACCGGGTTAATAGAAGGGCGGGCTGATGAGGTTCTTGAAGAATGGGATCAGTATCTTTTTTCTGTAGTTTGTTTTCGTATGCATACTGATTTAACCCATGCAACAGGGTTGATGGGAATAGCTTCTTATTTTTTAGGGAGATTAGAAGATCTCCATGCTGGTGATGGTAATTTGAGTACTGTGATAGGCAAATCTGTATTGTTATCTATTTTGGATATTTTGTTGATTCGATTGGGAGTTGAAGGCTATGCTTCTTTTGAAATCAGAGAACAATCTCCGATCAGTACGATTGAAAAGCAGGATATCAAATTGTTCATACGGCATTTTTTACAGCATAATATATGCAATGAACTGGCTTTGAAATTATGGGATAGGATGGAACAAAAATATATTTTACCGGCAAGGAAATGTGAGAATTCGATCTGTACGGATATGGGGGACGTAACTATTGTTATACCGATACGTGTAGATAGTAGTATCCGGATAGCAAACTTGGTAACTATAATTCGTTTGTATTCGGATCTTGAAAATATACATTTTATAATCTGGGAAGCAGATAACTTGCAGCGTCTTTATATAGAAGAGAGTGAACGAATTGATTATTTGTTCTGTCGGGATAATAATCCCGTGTTTCATCATACTCATTATCGAAATGAGATGATAAAACAGGCAAAAACTCCGATTGTAGTAGTGTGGGATGTAGATGTTTTAGTCCCTGAGAAACAGTTGTATAAAGCAGTAAATGATATAAGAAATAGGCATGCTATTTTATCCTATCCTTATGATGGCGTTTGTTATAGTCTGTCGTCTGATATTAGTGATAATTTCAGGGAGACGTTGGACTGGGGAGTTTTACTTTCTGAAAAGGAAAAATTTCCGACCATGTTCGGGCAATTGACTGTCGGAGGTATATTCGTTGTCGATCGTGAAAAATACATGCAGGCCGGAATGGAAAATGAGTATTTTATCGGTTGGGGACCGGAAGATATTGAACGGTTAAAACGGCTTACGATTTTGGCTCTGCCTGTATCCCGGGTAACAGGGAGTATCTATCATTTATACCATCCTAGAAAGTTAAACTCTGGATATGTGGATCAATCTCAAAATTTGTCAGCAAAACAAGAACTGCTTCGAGTATGCAAAATGAGTAGAGGTGATTTATTGAAAGAGATCGCTGATTGGTCATGGATTTGTAAGTAGAATTTTGTGATAATTAGTTATAAAATCGAATGTTAATCCCATGAAAAGAATATTTCCTCATTATCACCAACTAGATGCTTTTGACTGTGGCCCAACCTGTCTCCGCATGATAGCGAAGTACTATGGTCGTACCTATTCGGTTCAATATTTACGTGAACATGCTTTCATCTCACGTGAAGGAGTATCGATGCTGGGTATTAGCGATGCTGCGGAACTAATTGGATTTCGAACAATGGGGGTGAGGATTACATTGGAACAATTGCGGACAGAAGTTCCCATGCCATGTATTTTGCATTGGAACCAGGAGCATTTCGTTGTTTGCTATAAAATAAAGAATGGAAAATATTATATTGCGGATCCGGCTAACAAGAAAGTTGCCTATGATGAAAAGGAGTTGGAACGTTGCTGGTGTAGCACTTTGGTACAAGGGAAAGATACCGGAGCAGCTTTGTTATTAGAACCCGGACCGGACTTTTATGATCGCGGAGAAATGGAGGAGCGAAAAGATAGGAAATTTTCTTTTTTCTTTCGCTATCTGACTCCTTATAAGCGGGAACTTTTTCAGTTGATACTCGGAATGCTGACGGCAAGTATCTTGCAGTTAATCATGCCGTTTCTAACTCAAAGCCTGGTTGATACCGGTATTCGGGATAGTAACCTGAATTTTATTACTCTGATTCTGATTGCTCAGTTAGTTATTTTTATTGCCAGGTTGTCAGTTGATTTTATCCGTAGTTGGATTTTATTACATGTTAATACCCGAATCAATATCGCTTTGATTTCTGATTTTCTGGCGAAGCTGATGCGTTTACCCCTTCATTTTTTCGATACGAAAAAGGTAGGGGACATTATGCAACGTATTGGGGATCATAACAGGATAGAATCTTTTATGACAGGTTCTTCAATTAGCACTTTATTCTCTTTTGTCAATTTTATAGTTTTTGGTTTTGTCCTGGCATATTACGATCTATCTATACTTGGACTTTTTTTGTTGGGGAATGGCTTGTATGTCGCCTGGATCTTAGCATTTATGAAATATCGACGTGACTTGGATATCAAACGTTTTGCACAAGCTTCCAATGAACAGAGTAATCTATTCCAATTGATCACCGGTATGCAGGAAATCAAACTGAATAATTGTGAAACAGAAAAACGCTGGGAATGGGAACGTATCCAGGTGAAATTATTTAAGATTAGTATTAAAGGGTTAGCTTTAGGGCAATATCAACAGCTCGGGTCGGTGTTTTTTAACCAAACTACCAATATCCTTATCTCCTTTCTCGCCGCCCGGGCTGTTGTTTCCGGAAAAATGACGTTAGGTATGATGATGTCATTGACTTATATTGTGGGGCAGCTGACGGCTCCTATTGAACAGTTTATTGGTTTTGCCCGTTCGTTCCAGGATGCGAAGATCAGTCTGGAACGTTTGGGCGAGATCCACCAGCGAGAAGACGAAGAACAAATGTTGGCTATGAAAGTGAACACTTTGCCTGAGAACCGGGCTTTGCATATTGAAGATGTGAGTTTCAGTTATGACGGGGCGGATCGGGATTATGTATTAGAGAAGGTAAGTTTGACAATTCCACAACATAAAGTGACGGCGATTGTCGGTGCAAGCGGAAGCGGGAAGACGACGCTTATCAAGTTATTGCTCGGTTTTTATGATCCTAACAAAGGACATATAAAAGTGGGTGATCTGTTGTTGAAAAATATCAATCCGCATGTATGGCGGGCACGTACGGGGTGCGTGATGCAGGATGGCTTTCTCTTTTCAGATTCGATCGCAAAGAATATTGCGATAGGCGCGGAGGTGATCGATAAGGAACGGTTGTTGCATGCAGTGACTGTCGCTAATATCCGGGATTTTATCGATTCGTTGCCGTTGGGTTACAATACGAAGATCGGTATGGAAGGAAACGGAGTGAGCCAGGGGCAGCGACAACGGATCCTGATCGCACGGGCGGTGTATAAGAATCCTGAGTTTATTTTTCTGGATGAAGCGACAAATGCGCTGGATGCGAATAACGAACGGGAGATCATGGAACATCTGCATCAGTTCTATAAAGGAAGGACAGTGGTTGTTGTAGCTCATCGGCTGAGTACGGTACGGGATGCAGATAAAATAGTGGTGCTGGATAAGGGACAGGTTGTGGAAGAAGGTACGCATGAGGAACTGACGGCACAACGAGGCGTTTATTATAAATTGGTGAAGAATCAGTTGGAATTGGGTTCGTAGGGGTGGTTCGCGAACCATCCTTACAGGGGACAGTCATATGGAAACAGGGAAAAAAATAGAATTACGCAGTGAAGAGGTACAAGAGGTGATGGGGCAAATCCCTGCCTGGATTGTACGATGGGGTATTACGTTGTTGTTTGTCGTGGTACTAGCTCTTTTGGTGGGTAGTTATTTTTTTATTTATCCGGATGTGATTGAGACGGAGATGACATTGACAAGCCGGGAACCGGTGGTGAAAGTCGTGGCTCGTTCGTCGGGGAAGATCAGCGGACTTTATGCCTTTAACGGACAGGAAGTGAAAATGGATGCTCTGCTGGCTGTGGTGGAGAATCCTGCGAAGACGGAAGATGTACTTCGATTAAAGAAATTATTAGCTCGTTATATGGGTGAGCCGGAACGACTGAGTTATTATTTATTGCAGGATGTATGGTTGCTGGGTGATATTCAACCGGCATATATGGATCTGGCATCGAAAGATGTTTCTGCCCGTGATTACCGTGCTTCGGTCGGGCAGTTGCTGGCGGCGATCCATGCCTGGGAGATGTCGTATTGTCTGATAGCACCCTCGGACGGACGAGTGCAACTGCTTGTTCAGGAGGCTCCGAATCAGTATTTATCGTCGGGCGATGTGTTTGCGCGTATTGTACCCAAAGAGGGAGAAACCTGGGTCGGACGGGCATTGCTGCCGTTACAACGGTCGGGAAAGGTAAAGACCCGGCAGCGGGTGATCGTGCGTTTTACGAATTTCCCGGATCAGGAATTTGGAATTGTGAACGGCATCGTTTCGACGATCTCGTTGGTGCCTGCGGAAGACAATTATATGGTGGAGATTGCCTTCCCGAACGGACTGACCACCAATTATGGGAAGTGCTTGCCCGTATCTCATGAAATGAAAGCCACCGCCGAAATTGTAACTGATGATTTACGTTTGATAGAACGCTTCTTTCAACCACTGACAAAGATACTGAAAG
>OGZX01000732.1_pt1 | contig 37787 bp, 48 predicted proteins | sample 1576881 | NCBI WGS metagenome assembly OGZX01 (sample SAMEA3541542, study PRJEB24748) | human gut metagenome | biome: human gut; feature: human-associated habitat; material: faeces | place: China | collected 2012 | reverse complement strand
TGAAATGGCTAATGTGGCTTGTACTAGCTCAGATAGGTTCCTTTTTTTAGGAGAAATGAAAAAGAAGGGATTAATAGAAACTACAAAAAAATGTGATAATTTAAATGTAAAGGTAAATATGCTTTCTGATTATTTTGGAGAAACCCCGGTATTTAGAATCACCGAATTAGAGAATTTAGGCAATCTGTTAATAGCTACTTATAAGGATGGATATAAACAATGCAAGTGCGGCAGACTAATAAAAATTAATTCAAATAGACAAACCATGTGTAGATTTTGTGCTTTAAAAAACGACTAAAAATGAGGAAGATAGGAAAATTAGTATGAAAAAATAGGAATTAGAGGGTGTTAAAAAAGATAATAAAAACTATTGAAAAAACATCCCTAAAAATTCAAATGACTTTGATTTGTTATAAGGGAGTAACAAAGAAACCAAAAGTGAATTGAGGATGTAAACTCACAATGAGTTACAATCCTTACACAGAATAAAAAAGAATTTAAAAGGAGATTAAGATTATGGCAAAGAAAGTAAAGGTAACTAACATGACTTCCGCAGAGATGGTAAAGGCTGTTGCGGCAAAATCTGGGGCTACTCAGGTTCAGACTAAGAATGTTCTGGATGCTATGGGTGAGGTTTGCCGGGAGTGTGCCGCCGCTGGTAAGCAGTTAAATCTGTTTGGATTCGGCAAGTTAAAGTTTGCTATCGTCAAGGGCAAACCTGAGAGAGAAGGTATTATTAATCCTAGCACCGGGGAAACGGGTACTCTCCCAGCAACACCTTCTTATACGAAGCCTGTATTTAGGATTTCTAAGAGTTTAGCAGACGAAATTAAAGAATCCACCAAGGGCAGTCCGTTTGTTCAGGAGTAATAAAGTAATAATTTTTAAAAATAAATTTTAATTATTATTATTCTAATGTGAAGATTGGAGATTTTTATGGCAAAGACAGGAGCATCTAAAGCAAATGCGTTGACCTTAAGAGAAATCTCTGACCGTTTAGCCGTTTCAGTGAATAAGCAAGGAAAGAAAATAACTCCTGAAACGGCTAAACTTTGCTATTTGGCTTTTGTTGAATTGATGGCTGATGAAATAAAACACAATGGAAAGTTTAGTATTACCAATATAGGTAGTTTTGAAACTGAAATGCGTGGCAGTTATACTAGGAATAGTTTTAATGTGCAGACCAGAGAGTACACCTTAGAAACTGTTCCAGAAGTTGTAACTGTTAGATTCAGACCATCTCCATATATAAAGGGATATATCAATAATAAAGAAGTTCCTTTAAGTATGGGCAGAAGGAATAGAGAAGTTGAGAAAGAGATAAAAAGAGGTAGCACCAGAAAAGAATTGCTGGAAAAAGAAATGAAATCAAAAAAAAGACAGAAATATGAGAAACTTATTCAACCTACAGAAGTTGAAGTAGACGATTAATTTCTTCTTAAACATATTTTTTTAAAGTGAAGGTAAAATTAAGTTTGATAATTGAGTGTGGGTATAATGAAGATTCCATCAGGAAAAGAGCCACTATTGAGTGTGGGTGTAATGAAGATTCCGTCAGGAAAAGAGCCACTTAAGATTACAAACTTAATTTTACCTTCATTTTTTGACATTTTATTTTTAATACATAAATAAAAAGAATGGAAGTGATTAAAATAGCTACGGTTGTTAAAAAAATTAGACCTATAACTGATTCATATTGTATCAAGTGCAATAGACAATATCCTATAGAAGATTTTTACAAAAGTGATAATCCACATCACGCTACAGGAGTAATGCCCTATTGTAAGACTTGTACTAAAGTAATGTATCAGGATAATTTAAAAAGATTTAAAGATATAAGAAGTGCTTTATGGGTAACTTGTAGTGAGGTTGGTATACCTTTTATGGAAAAGGTTTACGATAATCTTATGGAAAAAGTAAATAAAGCTAGAGATGAAAAAGTTTTAACTGGTACATATAACTATTGGGGAAATTTTATTTCAAGTTATATGGCATTAAAGAAAAAAACTGATAAATGGGATAGCTTTGGTGTAACTGATGTAGATAAATCAGAAGCTATTGTAGACGTTAATCAAGAAAAGTTGAGAAAAGAAAAACTAAAACAGTTTATTTTAGACTGGGGAGAACAAGATGAAAATGATTATGCTTATCTTGAGTATCGTTGGGATTTCTATACGGAAGATATAAATTTAACTCCTGCACAAGAGAGTTTGTATAGGAAGTTATGTGTTTCTGAGTTAGATTATCGTAGAGCAAAAGAAAAGGATGAAACTGGAAAAGAACAGCAGGAATCTATTCTTAAGCTTATGAAAACGTTGAAAATAGATAACTTTACTCAGAAGAAAGAAAAAACACTTACTGAACAAATGCTGGAAAAACAGATTTGGGAGATTGAGAATACCACCCCGGCTGAATGTGAAGATTTGAATAAATACAAAGATTTTTGTAATATTGAATCTGATTGGTTTAAGTATATTGTTTCTGCTGTTAAGAATTTGATTGCAGGAACTAAGGAATACCCTTTAATTCCAAAGAAACGTGATTAGGAGGGTACAATGAGAGAAGAAAATAATGAAGAAATTGAGTTGATAAAACCAACTATAACTCAATTAATCGAAGAAAGAAAAAAGAAAAATTTAGAAAAGAGAAAAAGAAATCAGAAAAAACCATATGAGCAGAGAAGAAAAAATATTATAGAATGGGCTACATTTTATAGACGAAATTGGAATCTTTATGCTGTTCATAGATTAATGATTTCTTTATATCCATTTCAGCATATTATGCTTTATTTGATGGGTATAAGTAGTACCTTTTTTGCTATTTGTAGTAGAGGTTTGAGTAAAACATTTATTGTTGCATTAGGTGCTTTAATTCATGCTTTACTTTATCCTTATGCAGAAGTTGTTATTACTTCTTCTACAATACCACAGGCAAAGAAAATGGTGGAAAAGAAAATGGAGAATGAACTTTGTAAAAAACTTTCTCCTGTATTACAATATTATTATGATAATGACGATATAAAATTTTCGTATAATGATAATGAGATAAAAGTGGAAGTTAAGCCTACAAGTTCAACTATTTTAGTACTTCCTTGTTTGGATAGTGCTAGAGGTGAAAATGTTAAGTTGCACAACTCGCCTCTCTGGTTGGTGACAATCAGTAAAAATAAATTGGGAAAGAAACCTGGAAACCTGAAATGGTAATCAGAATGGAAGGATACGTGTAATAGCGTATTCACATGCAGAGCGTAGACATTGAACCTGTTTGAATCAGAATATAATATGTCCAAGAGTTCCCAACCCTTTAAATATAAAGGTGAAAAGGTACGCCGACCTTGCTAGAATTAAATCAATAAACGTCGAGAACTGGGCGTTATACTAACATTAAACAAGCAATAGTAAGTTAGTTAGTGAAAGTCTGTAGATACTTATATTAATAGTTAAGATGTTGTAATTTATGCAAGTAAATGAGAGCTTAAAAGCGGTATAAGTGAAACAGAACCTGCCAAGCTTTAGCTTGTGCAGAGGTTCAGATACAATAGCAAGAACTATGGGATAAAAAGCCCATAGGATAACATTTGGAACGTGCAACTTTATTAATATATGAAGAATGCAGACTTTTAAAGAAAACTATAATTGATAGTGTTTTCCAAAAAATGGCACATCCACGGCAAGCTAAATTCTTGACTTTACCAGAATATCAAGATGAAGATGGAAAACCCTTATCTCGATGGTTGGAGGAATGTAAATCAGTTTATATTACTTCTGCAAGATTTAAGATTGAATGGTTTTGGACAGAATTTAAAAAAGTAGTTCAACAATGTATGATATCTTCAAAACATAAGTATAATTTCTTTGCTGGAAATATATTCTTAGCTATATTGTTTGGTTTGAAAACATGGCAGGATTATTACCATGCTAAAGAATTTGATGGTGAAATAGACCATAGAACAGAGGATTTAAATGAAATGATAGGAGAAGCCGATGGAGCATTCTTTTCTTTGGAATCATTTAAAAAGAATCAAACTATTATTACCGCTTTTAAACCTCCTACCTTATTGGATTTATATTCTGATGTAGATTTAGGAAATAGGGTTAAGAAAGAAAATGAAAAACGTTTGATTTTTATTGACTATGCTTTTGCGAATACTACATCAAAATCTAAAAATGATAACAGTGTTATTGGTTGTATGTCTGTTATTTTTAGAGATGATGGAAAAACTTTAAGAGAAATAGATTATATAGGTACTCACCCAGCAGGAGATAGTATAGGTTTCAACTTGAAAATTAGAGAATTTTTCTTTGATTATCAAGCTGACTATATTGTATTGGATTAATTCTGAGGTCCACTTTTATGGTGACATAAAATGAATAAATGTGTTGAATTGCTGGAAATCCCTAAAGCCACATGAACCACAACGTAAGTATGAAATAAGACTAAGCGTGATGGTGACGAAAGTAGAAAAAATCATGTGGATGGCATAAGGTTAAATCCTAAGTGCTTTAAAATGGGCAATCAGCCGCCAAGCTCTGAATAGGAGAAGGTTCAACGACTATCCCGCAAGGGAGTACACTGCAAGCGATTGGCAGTGGAAGTGGCACACATCTTATGAAATTAAGATGAAGATATAGTCTGCTCTATATGGAAACATATAGTATCTAACGTGTAGCGGCGTTTTCTTAACTTATAAAAAGTAAATAAGACAGAGGGTAGCTCCCTTTTCTTGTACTGCAATACAGGATTATTATTTACTTTTTATCATATCTTTTTGCAGAAAGGTTTAAGGTAGAAATTATGAAAATTTGGGAAGTAAATTCTAGTAAGCGTTTTAGTTTTGGTTGTATTTATTTATGGACTAATCTTATTAATGGTAAACATTATGTTGGACAGACAATTAATTTCTATAATCGTATAAGTATATATAAGAGAGGAATTTTTAATTCTTATATGAAAACAGATATAGAGAAATTTGGCATTGAAAACTTTGAGTTGAAAATATTAGAAAAAATTAAAGGCAATTCTAAATATTTAACTCAAAGAGAACAATATTGGATGGACTTTTATCAATCTTATGATTTAGAAAAAGGCTATAATGTATATGATGTAGCTGGAATTGTTTGTGAATTAAAACGTGATGAAACCATGAGAGAAAGATTTTGTGGAGAAAGAAATGGAATGTATGGAAAACATCATTCTGATGAATGGAAACAAAATCATTCTGATTGCGTAAAAGGTTTGTGGGAAAAAGAAGAATATAGAAAAGTTCAGACAGAAAGGGTGCAAGGAGAAAATAATCCTATGTATGGGGTATCTTTAGATGGTGAGAAAAATGGAATGTATGGTAAACATCATTCTGATGAAACCAAAAGAAAGATAGCTGAAAGTAAAATAGGGAAAACTCATGCACCTACTCATTTTAAAAGAGTGAGATGTGTTGAAACTGGAAAAATCTATAATAGTCAGAGTGAAGCCGCACAAGAGTATGGTATAACTCCGGCCGCAATCAGTTTAGTTTGTAAAGGTAAAAATAAGACAGCCAAGAAAATGCATTGGGAATTTGTTGACTAATCTCAAAAATAGTAATAGAAACAATAGAAATAAATTCGCTCAGAAATGGCGGTGAAGTAAATTACAATGACCTTACTACAATTCTTGAACATCCACAAAGAGATGAAAAGCATTGGAACAGTCATGGTTTTACAGTTTCTTATGAAGAAAGATTACATGTAGTTCCAAAAGCTAAGATTGAAGATTTGAAAAGTAGAGCTGTTGACCAACAAGCTATTCCCTGTATTATTCCCATTCAAGGTACAGAAGAATTGAATAGTAATATGTGGTTAGATTTACAAAAAGCTCTTAAGGGTGAATATATTCACTTCTTAATTGATGAACTTAATTTGGAAACTTTGATGGAAGAAGATTTAAGCTATTTTGATTTAAATAGTGAAGAAAAAGCAATTATTAAGTTACCTTATGTTCATACATTAGAAATGATAGGTGAAGCTATCAGTCTTAATCAAACATGGAATGGTGGAAAGGTTAAACTTCATGAACCGCCTACCACCAATGCAACAAAGGATAAAATAGTGGCAGTAAGTTATTGTAACTATATTGCTACTCAATTAGAGAATAAATATGCCATACAAAATCAAAGTGAAGGAAGTTGGGATGATGTGTGGCAATTAGTATTTTAATTATGAGGGATGGCTGATTCAATTGCTATGAGTTGGCTGTCCTTTCTTTTAAATATATACATAAATAAATTTATGAAGAAAGGAGAGAATAAAATATAAATGAAAAATAGCCCAAGAATCCTTCCTAAACAACAGCAAGATAATATTTCTATTCCAAATGCTAATATGTTGTCAGAAGAAGAAACATACGATGTAATAAAATTTGCAAACAATTTATATGGGTATGAAGGTTTTGGTGTATATACTCCATGGCTTTCTAATGAAAATTTAATTAATCTTAACAATAATCCACGTATTCCTGGTAATTTAGAAGCTATTATCAAGGCGTTAAAAGATTATAAAAGAGAAAGTGGCAATTTACAAGCTTATAGTGAGTTTATGGAAGTATTCGATATGCTCTATAATCGAACTGTTGAATATTATACTAATCTTCTTTCTTTTGATTTGCAGATTACATGTAAAAACGTAAAAAATCCAAAAGAGGATTATGGTTCTTCAAGATATTTAGAAGATAAAGCAAGAGTATATAAATTTCTTGATAATTTTGATTATAAATCAGAATTTAGAAGGGTTGTAAAACAGGTATTACGTCACGAAACCCATTATGTAAGTTTTAGAAATAATATGAATAAAAATGACCCTAAGTATACATTGCAGACTTTACCTCAAGATAGGTGTTTATTAACAGGATATTTTGAAACTGGTTTGTTATTCGACTTTGATATGACGTATTTCATTGGAACGCCAGGAGTAGATATAGATTGTTATGACCCAATTTTCAAAAAATATTTAAGTGAAGTATGGGCCACAGAAGGATTAATGGATTATATACCTTCTAATCCTTTGGATAATCGAGATGGTACATTCACTCTTTTTCATCAGACTAGCCCTATGGATAATTTCTGGGCTTTTAAGTTTGATATGTCTAATTTTTCCTCTGTTCCTTTTCTTTCTCCATTTTTGAAGAATGTTTTCAATAATACAGAGATTGCTAAGTTACAGAAGAATAAAGATATTGCTTCTGCTTTTGGTTTATTGTATGGTGAAATGCGTATGCAAGAATCGGCTAAATCTGGTGAGGTTCCTGATAAGTTTTCGTTAAAACCAGAAACATTAGGTAAATTTATGAAATTGGTTTCTACAGGATTAAAAAGTGTTATGACTTCTGATTCTGTAATTAAATCTGTGGCACTACCTTTGGAAGAAGCAGAATTTAAACAGTTTGAAGATAAAAATACAGGAATGGCTATAGATGCCGCTAAAGATACTGTAGCTAACGGGGCCTCTGCCAGTAGACTTTTATATGCTACGGATAGAATGTCTAATGAAGAATTTATAGCGGCAGTAACAGCAGATTATGAAATTGTAGCAAAACTTTATTCACAGTTTAATAATTTCTTAGAATTTTATGTTAATCAGAAAACTAAACAGTATAAATTTAAATTTACTTTTGATGGATGTACTCAACCATTTTGGAGAAAACGTAAACAAGATTCTGTAATGAAACTTGCTGATGTTGGATTAGTTCTTAATTCAAGTGCATACGCGGCGGCATTTGGATATAAGCCCACAGATTTTGATAGACTGTTAGAAGAAGGACATAATGGAGGAATGTTAGATAACCTTTCTCAGTTACTTTCTATTCATAATATGTCTAATCCAGGGGGGCGACCTCCTTCTGATGAACCTTTGTCAGATAGTGGAGAGAGAAGCCGTAACCAATAGGTGGTTACAAGGTGGTACAAGTGATTAGAGCCGTTTTTTAGTCTGAACATGATAAAGTGTTCCAGATAGCGGTTTTTTGAATCTGTACTATCTTGTACCAATTTATAAAAAAGAGGGGTGAAATGTAATATATGTTAATTTCTCAAGAAACAAGTGAAGCTTTGGATATTTTAGTAGGTAAAATGTTTGACCTTAATCGAAGTTTTGATAGAGCAGTATCTTGGATGCAGAATGTGTTTAGTATGCCACAAGCCTCAGATATTGTTCATCATAATTTAGCACATTTATTTCCTTTATTGGCAGATTCATTAACGGAAATAAAAGACAGATACAATATTCCTTCTGTATATCCAGAAACACATAAAGATGACAGAGAATATGAGAATCTTTTTGTTATGTTCACAACACTTTTAAAAGAATGTTCAGACGGTTATGAAATGATTGTAAAAGTGGAGGATATAGCTATTTCTCATAAAGATAAGAATGTATTAGCTGATATGGTTGATTTTATGCAGAAATATAATGAACTTATGGGGCAGGTAATTACGTTAAGAGATAAGGCTCAACAGCTTCCTACTGCTTATGATGAATTTGATAGGCATATTAAATCTTGGAAGATTGATGGGGTGAAATTGTAATGGTAGAAAGATGTACCCCAAGTGATATTACTTCGTATTGGGTTGTAGAAGATACGCAAGAAAATATCATATTACAGAAAAATGAATTATATCCTCGTTATATGGATGAAAAATACTGTTATTATGAATTAAATAAACATTTTGTCGATGTTTATTTAAAATTAATAAATGAAGATATTTTGTTAAAAAGAATTAATGAATTTAATACCGTAGTAAGAAAGGGGAAGAATAGTGAGTGAAAAAGATAGAGGATAATAAAACATTAACAGGCACAATTCATAATTTCTCTATTGATTTAATTGAGAATTTCATTGAAGATTCTGACCCAGAATTTGCATACGGCACAATGGTATTTTTATCTACAAAGCCAAATTCTCATAAATTAGATATAAGTGAAGATGTTTTACGTGAATGCGCTTCAAGTATATTGGGTAAATGGGTAGTATGTAGGGTGAATCCTTATACAAAAGAAGCAGAAGGTCATTCTCCCTTAGAAGTTATTGTAGGGCAAGTTCCTAAAGACCAGGAAATAAAGTTCAGTTATGATAAAGACGGTTATTTATTGGCAAGCGCCGATTTTATTTTATCTAAAATTTACGCTGTAGATACTTATAATTTGTTTAAAAATGGTAACTTTAGAAATGTTTCTGTTGAAATGTTGACTAGCGGAACCATAATGGCAGATGGTAGAGAAGATGAAAAAGATGTTTCTCATTTAAGTATTTGTGGAGTTACTATTTTAGGAAAAAGAATTAATGGAAGTTGCCCCAGTGCAAACGCTCAGTTAGTTCAGTTTGAAGAAAAAGTAACAGAATTTTATGAAAATCATCATATTAACGAACTAGAAGCGCTGAAAAAGTTTGCCGAAGAAGGGAGAAAAGCAATGGCAGATAAGATGTATAAAGTAGATAAATCAAAAGATGCAATGTCAGATACTCCATGGGGAGATATAAACAAAGAAGAATTAAGGAAAAAGATTATGGAAGCTAGTAATAAAGCTTCTTTAGTTAAGGATGTTTATATGGTAGTAGAAGATGGTTGGGAAGAAGCTCCATCTGAAAAGCTTAAATATCCTGTTATGCAGTTTAAAGGCGATACTTTAGTGTATAATAAAGGCGGTTTAAGTTCTGCTTTAGGATATGCAAAGGCAGAAAATGATTCAGCAGTAGTAAGTAAAGTAGAAAAAATCCGTAAGGATTTAGACATTGAAGATGAAAATAATGACGATGATAAGAATAAAAATGGGAAGGAGCGTAAAATGGCAACAGCACAGTTTGAAATTGAAGGGCGTGAAGCCTGGGGCGAAATAATTAAAAAGGTTCAGTCCCATGAAGGAAAAGGCGTTTATGTTGACAGTGTAGAGAAAGACCATATCATTTTTACCAAAGATGATATTCGCTACAGAGTAGACGCAGATGTAAAAGTGGGTAAGGATGATAAGACCGTTGATGCGGAAATTCATTGGGAAACAAAAAAGAAGGATAAGGTTCAGAAAATGTCTAAGAAGTCCAAGTTAGATGAGGACGAGGATGAAGAGGACGAGGGGTATAGGGACGAGGATGAAGATAAGAAGCATAGGGCTAATCTTCGTAAATGTTCAAAATTCATCGAGAAACTTTCGTCTGATGCCAATGTAGATGCATCGGCATATATGGAAATGTTAGAGAAGGAAGCTAAAAGGAATAAAGCTTTAGCTGAAAAACTCGCTGAAAAAGACCATATCATTATGGAGCATGACAAAGAACTTAAAGAGTTAAGAAAGTTCAAAGAAGATAAAGATAAAGAAAGAGTTGAAATGGAAGTTTCTAAGACCATGGAAGAAGTAAAAGAGTTTGTGGACAAAGAATCTTTTGAAACTCTTAAATCAGAAGGAATGGCTTGTAAGATGGAAGCTATTGACGGCTGGAAGAATAAGGCCAGAAGTATAGCTTTTGAAAAGAGTCATGGTAAATCACAGAAGTTTAGTTCTGCTGGTTTATGGAGAATGGGTGCACCTATTACGGAACCACATCGTAAGAGTGGCCTGTGGGAAGATTAATTAAAAATAAAGGAGAGAAATTATTATGGCTAACACAATTTTAGTTTTAACGAGAGTTGCGGCTGACAATGTAGATGCTTACAATAGGTCGGCCATTGCTAGTAGTGATGTAATGAATGGAACATTATTGACTTTGGAGACGGGATTAAGCACCGCCCCTGGAAAACCTTTCGTGTTCAAAGCTACCCCTCTGGCAGATGTAAATGCTCATAAGCAGTATTGGATGGCATGTGCACCAGAAGTAAATACTTTAACTGACGGCACTCTGATTTACAAAGGTATTAACAATGACCCCAGGAGTTTTACCAATCCTGCTAACATTGAGTTTGATGTATTTGCTGTTCAGATTGGTGATATCGTTCAGTTAAGCGCGCCTTTCTTTGTGGCGAATTTTGACCCAGCAACCGTTACGGGTGCAACAGTGGTTGAATACGATGCAGTTAACAATGGTATGGTGGCTAAGGTTGCCGCTACAGAAAGTTATGAGGGGATTCAGTTCAAGATTATTAAGTCCTTCCCATTTGTTGTAGGTAGCGAAAGCGTTCCTGGCTGGTTATTAGAGCGTGTAAACTAATTGCGAATAAAATAAGGAGAGTGTAAATTTATGAATGATTTAAGTATTGTAAAATTCGCCGCAGGTGATGAAACAACTCTGAAATTTGTTGAAAGAGTTAGAGACTATTATTTCCACTATATGTCAGAGGTAGCAAAAAAGACATTGGGAACATTTGATTCTTCTGTGTCTTTACAGGCAAAAGAGGAAAAGGTTAACAAAGATTTTATGTTGGAGGTTCAGAAGTTTGCGAACTTCCAGATTCCAGAAAATCTTGAGCCAGTTCACATTGCAACTAATCCTACTATCGGCTGGGCCGCTTTTGCTATTGCGGACATGATTATTCAGGCTGTTTTACCTGAGACAATTATAAATTCTATTGGAGTTTATACTGATATTCGTAATATTGGCTGGGGCGATTCTGCTCAGTTTGAAATTAAGCCAAGAGCACTTATGACCATTTCTACGGCTGGTCATGGTCAGAGAACTACTTTCAGACAGAAAGAGTTTAGTGCAAACAAGACCCTTTTACCTGTAAACCACAACATCACCGTATATGAATCTTTATATAAGGTGTTAGCTGGTAAGGCAAATCTGGCAGAGTATATTCGTAAGGCTATCCTGTCTATGGATACAGAAATGACCCGTGATGCTTATAACGCTTTCCATGCTGGCCTTAACGCCGCAGATTATCCTTCTGCACTGGTTAAAACAGGGTACACCCAGGATACGCTTTTAAATCTGTGTCAGGTTGTTACTGCTTATAACCAGGGTGATAAAGCTGTTATTGTAGGTACTACTGCCGCTCTGTCTAAGGTTCTTCCTGATGCCGCCGCAGGATACAGAATTGTTACTAATTCAGAAGCTATTGGAATCCAGCTTATTCGTAACTTCTTTGATTACGATATTCTGGTACTTCCACAGGTGGCTACTGCTAATTACCAGGATTACAGATTACTTCTGGATGATAAGGAGATTTATGTTATTTCTCCATCCACTGATAAGCTGGTTAAGGGTGTTATTGAGGGTGTTACCCTTAACAACAGCAATAACTATTACGACAATGCAAACCTGACCTCTAACTCTACTATTAATAAGAGTTGGGCTTATGAGTTTGTTTCCAATGCTACTGCTGGTCTTTTGAAGCTGGCTTAAGCATAAATAAATAATTGATATTTTAACGCTGGGAGAAGTCATATTCTTCCAGCGTTTTTTAAATAAAAGAAAGAAAGGAATGAAAGGAAATGGCAAAAACAAGTACATCTGCATCAAAAACTGATACAACTAAAAAGGCTGTATCATCTATTGAACCTACAGAAATAGAAGTAAATGAAGGAGAAGATAATATGGAAAAGAAAATGGAAGTTTCTAATGATTCAGTTTCAAAAGAAGATTATGAAAAGCTTTTGGCTCAGGTTCAACAGCTTACACAGATGGTAGTTATGAATAATTCTAAAACAGCGGCACCATCTGAATATGCTTCTCCATTAGAAAAAGAAGTAGTTGTGGTGAGCATGTGTTTAGGTGAACTTAATTTATCTACAGGAAGAAATGGTAAAGGAACTGTTTATAACTTTAAAGAGTTTAATCAGGCTTTAGATATTCCTTTTGGAGATTTAAAGGATATTGTAAGAAATAACGCTCGTTTTGTAGACGAAGGATATTTCTATATTGCTGATACCGAAGCTGTTAATAAGTTAAGAAAAGCTTACAATTATAAGAAGATTTTAACTCCTGATACTATATCCAGGATTTTTGATTATGATTCCAATACAATTGTTTCTATGTACAAAGATGCACCCAGAGGTCAGCAGGAACTTATCATACAGATGATTCGTGATAAACGACTGAATGCTGAAAAGGTAGATGCAAATGTTATGATGGAATTAGGTAAATTGACAGGTATTGACTTTTTAGGAATGGAACCTACTGCTTAATAAAAGATAGGAGGTATACTTTTATGGCAACTTCCTTTGATGTGATAAAAGATTCCGCTCTTATTATTATCAGAGATTACAAACTGGATAAATTATATCAAACTAATCAAGAGAAGTTTCAAGAGTATACTGACGGTATCTTGATTAAAGCTATACCAAAATTTATTGATTGTATCCACCCTTTGGATTACAACTTAGCAAACAGAGAATTTATAGGAGATTTAACCATACATGAGCAAAGTATTTTAGCTGACTGGTTTGTATATGTATGGTTAGAAACTCAAATAAATGATGTTACACAATTTCAACTTCATCTTACCAATACAGATTTCAAACATTATGCAGAAGCTAATAATTTACAACAGAAGTCTGAATATTTAGATAGAATAAGAGAAAAAATCAAACAAGATGCTGTAGATTATCAGCTTTTGTATGTAAAAGAGTTTGATTTTTTTAAGGATTTTGTTTATTAATGGATAGAAAAGCTATTATAAATAAAATATTTAAAACATTGTATATTTATGAAGATTCTGTAGAGAGGTATTCTAAATATATAGGGAAGTTATTAATTGTTTTATCTGGATTGGAAGATGATGAAATAGACAAAGAAGCAATAACCATGATAAAGGGATTGAAAGCTTTAGGAACGGAAGTTGACCATGATATGGTTAAGTCTACAGTTTTTAAAGTAATCAATATGGTTAAATTAAAATAAAAGGAGGATATAGTTATGGCTTTGAAATATTATGTAGATTACATTGACAATTTAGCTATGTCTCCTAATACAGAGTATAGAAGTGGTATGCAAGCATTAGTAGATGCTCAATGGGATAATACCACTACTAAATATACTATTCAAGAAGAAGCAAATATAGGAACTTTTATCTATACTGATATTGAAGTGTATATTAATCATGTAGTTAATGAATCCTCTACGGGCCGTAAAAACGGAGATGATTTTAGGAAGCTTATCTTTAAAGAGATTATTCAAAGCGGACAGAAATCATTTAGAAATGCAAGAGGTCATATGTACAAATTTGATAATAACTATTGGATTACCACATTTACAGACAACTATAATGGAGATTCAGTTTCCGTAGTTGTACGTAGATGTAACAATATAGCAAAATATGTAGATAAGGAAACAGGAGATATTATAGAAGTTCCATGTGTATTAGATTATACAGCTACTTCTCCTTCTCCTAAATATAGTGAAGATATAGTTACTCCTGATAACCATGTTGTTCTTATTGTGCAAGGAAATAATAATACAAAATGGTGGAAACAAAATCAAAGGTTTATTTTTAATGGTAGACCTTTTAAAATTACAGGATTTAACAATTATCTTCAAAACAATTATGTAACACAGGATACTACAATATTATATTTTGATTTATACCTGGATGAAATTCAACCCAGTGATGATATTGAAAATAGTATAGCTAATCGTTATGATTATGTTTATTCTGTAAATATTTTACAGGGTAATTTTAGTGCTAAAAAGGGTGATTCTGGTACATTAACAGCAGAAGTAAGGTTGAATAATGAAGTAGTTAATCGGTCTATTATTTGGAGTTGTATTCCCTCCACAGGGGCAAATATTGATTCTGAGGGGAATTATATCATATTGGCTGAACCAGGAACAGAAGTGGAGTTTAAAGCTAGTATAAGTCAGTACGACCAAGTAACAGGCGTTGTAACCTGTCAAGTGGTAGAATCCTTGCCAGAAATCAAAAAGCTTGTAATCGACCCTGTACTAAGTTCTATACCACAGGGGCAGAGTAAAACTTTCAGTGTAAATCTTTATATAGATGGAATAAAACAGACAGATATTGTAAATTATTCTGTTGAAGGAGTGAGTACAAGTTATTATAGTTTGAAAAGAAATGGTAATGATTTTACTGTTTCTGCTCTAAGGGCTTCTACAAATCCTTTAGTTTTTAATTTCTCTGTTGGAGACATAAAAGAAACTTTAGAAATTAAGTTGAAATCGGCATTCTAAGGAGGGACGTTATGTTTAACAATTTTGCAATGTTGCCGTCCGTCCCTTATAACATTATAATGACGTTGGCACAAAATAATGAAAATATTTTTAAAATGTTAAAGTATAATACTTATGATTGTTTATCCCAGCCTAATTTAACATTTGAAGAAAAAATGGAAATGATTTATAAAAATCAAGACCAGCAACAAGACTATAGGATTTTTCTTAATCCTTTAGTTGAAAATATGCAATATGATGCTACTACAATTTTAAAATGTTTTCGCTATGATAATTGGCCTAAAAATCATTTGATTGCTGTAGTGGTATATGAGTTTGATATTCTTTTTGGTGATAAGATAGCCATGGTAGAATATAATGGAATCCCTTGTAATAGAGCAGACGTTATGGAAATGGAAATAATGAAAACTCTTAATGGGGCTGATATTGGTGGTATTGGACAATTTCAGTTTAATGCTGATTTATCTCAGTATTGCCGTTCAAGAATGGCTTTAAATAACACAAGAAATTATAATGGATGTACTATTTTTATGGCAGTACAAATTGGTTCTATAGCTGAAAGTGGGTGTTTTAATGTTTGATATAACGCCATATCAAAATTATATTGAAATTGATTTACCCATTCCCTATATAACCAGAAAAAAAGAAACTGTAATGTTATATCCTGTTTTAACAAAAGATGCTAATAAATTTGTTCCTTCTTATGATATTCTAAGAATAGATAAGAATAAAATTGGTGACGTTAATATTATCCAAAGTTCTTATTTACAGTTTTTATTACAAGTTGTTTTGTATGATGATTTGTTTGGAGAAGCAGATGGTATTAAATCGCCACATACAATATTTTATTGGAAATTTATTCATATCTTAGAAACATGTTTTCATTTGGACAACATAGCAGAACAATTTTTAATAAAAATAAATGACAAAGGAAAATTTATTCTTTTTATAAAAGGTGTTTTAGTAGATTATAAAGATTTTGATAATATCATCCAATTGATTATGTATCAAAATGTTTATGGCTATGAAGATGATACTGATATGAACCCAGATATAAAACAGGCTATAGATGAATATTATTCTTTAGTAAATAAAGGTAAGGAACCAATAACACTAGAACGAAAGATTTCTGTAGTTACGGCTCATAACGGTATAATGAAAAAAGAATTGTTACTTATGACTTATTATAGTTTCATGTCTTTATTTGAAGCAGTAGTGGATGAAATTGACTACCTTGTAAATAAAAATATTGAAGCTAATGGAGGTAAGTTTAAACAACCTATAGAACATTTGGTATACAGAGATAAAAAGAGTAAGTATAGTAATGCTTTTGGAAAGAAAGAGAGTTTAGAAAAAGGATTCAAAAAAATATAGTTTTAAAATAAGAAAGGGGCAAAAATAAATGGCTGATATTTATTTAGCAGGTGTAGCCACAGTTGATTTGTTTGATGGACAGGAATTATTTTCCACGGCAAAAACTCTGGTAGATTCTTCGGTTTCTTTAAATGTATCTTTGGAGGAAATTCGTGCAGGACAGGGCGCAAAGCTTTACGGCAAATATGCACATTCTTCTGTAATGGATATTACCCTTACTGATGCTATGTTCCGTCTGGAATATATCGCAAAGAATATAGGTGGTGAAATCTCTATTGGAGGGACGGCAACTTTTAACGAACAGGTTGCAGTAACCAATGCAGGAAGTATTGAGGTAACTAATACCCCAGCGGCATTTGGAGCCTATGGTACGGTTGGTTGGTATAAGAAACCTACTGATTCTGCATGGACTTCTGGTGTATTCAACGGTAAAACACTTACTATTGCGGGGGCAACTGTAGGCGAGATTTATTGTGTGAAGTATGTAAACACTTATGATTCTATGCGACAGTTAGTAGTAAACGCTAACTTTATCCCGGCAACAGTTCATGCGGTTATGACTGCTTCTCTTTTCCAGGGTAACAGTAACAATCCTAATGATGCCAATACAACTAAGATTGGTGAGGTTCAGATTGATATTCCTCGGCTTATGCTTTCTGGTGCACAGAATATTACTATGAACATGACAGGTGCGGCGCAGACACCTCTTACTGGTTCTGCATTAGCTTCTAGTAGCACAGAGAGTTGCGAAGATGATGCTATTTACGGAACTATTAAGGAGATTATTAATGGTTCTAACTGGATTGATGATGCATATGCTTTAGCTATCACTCCACCTGACCTTGAACTTGCTGCTGGAGAAAAAGAAACTATTGGTGCTTATGCATTAATTAGGAATGCTTCTCCTAAAAAGGTAAGTCCAACTCAGTTAACTTTCACTAGTGCGGCTAACGCTACTGCTACCGTAGATAATACAGGTGAGGTAACTGGTGTAGTGGCTGGTAAAACCACGATAAATATAACTTTGACCGCCAAGCCAGCAGTAGAAGGTTTCGCCAATGTAACCGTGGCATAATGTCTTTTACGAGTTTGTAACCATAGAAATGGGAATGAGAGATACCTCTTGTTCCCATTTGTACATAATTTAGAAAGAGGTGTAAAAGTATGTGTCCAGATTCATATAAAGATAAAGTAGGAAACAGAGAAATGATTAAATGTCGTAAACAAGGAGGAAATATATGTCCTTTTGTTTATTGGTGTGAGAAAATTCAGGATTGGAAACCTTTAAGAGATACTCAGGAAACTTGTATGATTAGAACTAGGGTGGAAAAACCAGATAATGCCAGCATAGTTAGATTTGAAAAGAAAGGCCAGCTATATATAGAATATGATAACGGAGTAATTGTATTAGATAATCCTTTTAATCTTGTGCCTAAATATGTTACTTTAATTAAAGGCAAAAATGGAACTTTTTACATTAATAAGAAAAAAGGATATCAGTAATAATTATTATATTAAAGGTCCGAAAGTCTTTATAAAATAAAAAAAGAGTTATATAACATAAAAAATATAACTCTTTTTATTGACATTATAACAAATAGATGATATAATAACCTTATAAAAATATAAGGAGGTTTATTATGAAACTTGGATTTAATGATTTGATTGAAGCGTATAATGAATTCAAATTTATTCAAAGTACTTATAAAGGAGAAAAAACAGACTGGTACGAAGTTCATTTAAAACTTTACAATCTTAAGAAAAGTTTGAATTGGGAAATGACCCAATCTAATAATTTTTCTTTTAATCTTTTTATTAAAAGAAGTTTAATGAATTTGTTTGAAGAAGAATATAATCGTATAACTATTATTATTGATGAATTGGAAAAACGGGACAGAGAAAAAATGGAACTTAACAAAAGATTCTGTCCCAAATGTGGAAATCGGTTATCTTTTTCACATAAAAGAATTAATGGAATATCGAAATATGTTTGTGAATGTGAACATTGTCAATATCAACCAAAATGTGAAGCTGGTGTGTCTTTAAAAGAAGCTGTATGGTATTTTGATGCATGGCTCAATCTTTAAAAATTAAACTACATAAATAAGGAGATATTTTTATGGAATATAAACAGCGTATTAATCGTGGAGATGTTTTTTATGCAGATTTGCGTCCTATTGTTGGAAGTGAACAGGGGGGGATTCGCCCTGTATTAGTATTACAGAATAATGTAGGAAATAAATTTAGTCCTACTATTATAGTTGTTCCTTTGACAACTAAACCCAAAAAGTGTTTACCTATGCACCATGTTATAAATAAAGGCAAATATGATTTTCTTTTGGCTGATAGCGTAGCATTGGTGGAGCAGATAAGAAGTATTGATAGAAGTCGATTTAAAGAATGGATTGGTTCATTATCAGGCTGGGATGTTGAACAAATTTATAGAAAGGCTATTATCAATTTGGCTAGAGACTAATTTTTTAAAAGAGAGGGGAGGTAGCTTTTTGGTGGATGAAGTGGTAGTACAAGAAATTAAAGTAGGCTTAAAAGCCGTGAATGAAAAAATAAACGAACATGAAATTAAATTGGTTCGTTTGGAGGAATCACACAAACACATTACACAGATGGCAGAAGATGTTATAGGGATGGCTAAAGAATTAAATAACACTATGCGGAATGTTCAGCTTGCCATGATAGGTATACAAGGAAATATGGAAAATTTAACAACAGATATGGGAGATATTAAAGAACGCATGAATAAGTTTGAAGATGATAGTAATATCAATATTCTTTCCGCAATTAAAAAGAATTGGAAAACAATTGTTCTTGCGTTAGCTTTTGTAGGTTATGTTATGTTGAGTAAATATGGAATCCATATTTAATTTGTAGAAACTTAAAAACTTAAAATTTAATTATAAAGAATGAAAGGAAGGGTTAATATGCCAGATTTTGGAATTGTTTCTATTCCTGCAATTGTGGTGATTGCTTATCTTGCAGGAAGCATTGTAAAGAATTACACTAAACTTGATAACAACAAAATTCTCCCCATTGTGGGTATTGTGGGAGGTATTTGTGGAGCATTGGCGTTTAGGATAATGCCAGAGTTTCCAGCGCAGGATATCATGACCGCAGTAGCTATTGGTATTGTTTCTGGGATGGCTTCTACATGGGTAGACCAGACAGTAAAGAAGGTTACAACCAAGTAACAAAAAGTAGAAGCCGTTTAAAGACTTGTTGTTGACAACTTATAATCGAAGGGGAGAGTGAAGGGTTTACTCTTTTGTACTCTCCCATACATATTAACATATTTAAAGAAAGGAAATGAATACTATGAAAAAAATAGAAGTTAAACCAGTTTATATTGAGGAATTTGATGTACATGTTTCTCCTTATTTATTGCCAGCAGAAATAGAATTAATTGCTAAAAAAATGATGGGAGGTAAGAATTATTCCGAAGAAATCTATATCCGTGATATTCTTATCATTAAATTGCTTACGGATATAACAGATGAAGAAGCGGAAGATTATGATTATTTGGTGCGGAGTGGTGTAATGGATAAGATATTAGTCAGTGTTAAGAATCTGTATTTGATTCAGTGCTATATCAGTTATGCACGTAGCACTTCTTTGGCAGTTATTAAGTTTCTTGATACTTTATCTAAGAATTTGGATAAGTATGGTAAGAAACTTCCTTCAAGTAAAGAGTTACAGGAAATGATGAAAGAAATCAAAAACATTGAAATTCCAAGCGTTAAGAATTAGGAGAAAAATATGCCAATAGCTAGAAATGCGGCAGAATTTTATGGAATGTTTAATGAGCCAGTTCATAATGCAGTTGAATATGTAATGGATAAAATATTAACTAATTACAAACATCTTATTAATCAGATTGTTTATGGTAGAAGTCCAGAAGAATATGAAAGAACATATGAATTTCTGGAATCATGGGAAGCCAAGTCTAAAAAAACAAGACAAGGTGCTATAGGGGAAATGAGCCAGAATGTATCTTTTATGAGTTATAATCCAGAAGCTTTTCAGCATGGAAGTTTATATACTTCTTATGGAGATGTAAGAGATGAATTGGCAGGAATTATTTATCAGGGATTAGGTGGGAATCTATTTGGAGATGGATGGTGGACTAATCCCCGTGACCCCTGGACACCATTAATTCAGCAATTAAATGAAGGGAAAAAACTAAGAGAATGGTTTATTGAGGGAATGGAAAGACAAGGAGTAAAATGTCGCTCTGTTGGAGTAGGCCGTAATATTAGTTCATTTTGGTAGAAAGTTATGAAAAATACAATAGTAGGTTTAGATATGAGTACCCTTTCGTCAGGGTACTCTGTTTTTGATTCTAAGAAAAAGTTAGTAGATTATGGAGTTTGGAAACAAGATAAAAAAGTTTTATGGAGAGACAGATGTATAAATATGGGGAATGAACTATCTAAATTAATAGATGTTTGTTCCCCTTCTTTGATTTATTGCGAAGATACTATTCTCAATGGAGAATTAGGTGGTAATGTTCAGACAGTTAAAATGCTTTCTGTTTTACAAGGGATTGTATTAGGAGTTTCTAATGTTCATGGAGTAGAAATAAAATTTCTTATGCCGTCTGCTTGGCGTAGAGATTTAGGAGTATATGATGGAACGAGAGAAGGAACTAAACGTCCTATGATGAAATATAAAACAATTCAAGTAGTAAATCAAATTTATGGACTTGAATTATTTTACAATTTAAATATACCTAAATCTGTAAAGAATCAAGACGATATAGGAGATGCTATTGGTATAGCACATTCTCAATTATTTCCAGTTGAAAACATAACAAAACAGAAAGGAATGGGACGAAAAGCCAAAACAAAATAAAAGGAGTGAGTTATTGTGGCTTTAAATAGTAGTAATTTTCAGATTTTAGTTGCGGCAACATTGGATGCCGCTAATATACAAAAACAGTTAAACGCAATATCCAAGAAATATGGAACGATGAAGATTAATTTAGATGTAAACAATACATCTTTAAACAATGCCACCAACTCATTAAATAATTATCAGCAAGGTTTAAAACAAACTAGTGAAGCGGCAAAAAATACATCTCAAAGCATTGGAGATATTATAGGTAAAGTAACCAAGTTTGGAGCGGCTACTTTAATTATAAATGAATTTCGACAAGCAATTGTTGATGGATATGGTGCAGTAAAAGAACTGGATGCTTCTGTAACAGAATACAGAAAAGTATCAGAACTTACAGATTCTCAAATGGGAGGTTTTATTGATACTGCCAGAGAATTAGGTTTAACAGTGGCAAGAACAGCAGATGAAATGGTAGAAGCCGCTACACAATTTAAAAAGATGGGTAATGATGATTCCACATCTTTACAATTAGGTAGATTAGCTACTATGTTTCAAAATATTGCTGACGAAGCGATAAGTGCTGGTGATAGTGCTAGTTTTATTAATTCTCAGATGAAAGCATTTAATTTTACAGCGAATGAAGCTATTCATGTTTTGGATGCTGTTAATGAAGTTGCAAATAATTTTGCTGTATCTTCTAGTGATATATCTACAGCTTTGCCTAAAGTTGCAAGTACAATGGCATTAGCAGGTAACTCTTTTGAGGAAACTATTGGTTTACTTACGGCTGGTGCTGAAATAATTCCTAATCAAGCTTCAAGAATTGCTAGAGGTTTACGTTCTATTACTTTAAACCTTCAAGGGCTTAATGAAGATGGAGAGCAAGTTGCTGGTATGGCGGCTTCTATGCAGGAAGAATTTGATAAATTAGGTATTTCTTTATTGGATGAACAGGGCCAAATTAAAAGTACTTATGAGATTTTTAGTGAATTAGCAGAAGTATTTCCTCGTTTGGATAAGAATACTCAAACGTATTATGCTAGTTTAATTGGAGGTAAAACCCAGGTTTACATAACGTTGGCCTGTGACAGACTTAATTGCGGGAAAGAAAGAGTTGGTTACTTTTTATCTGTGTGTAAACATGGATGCCTAAAGCTTTATATACTAAACTATAATAGTGATATTATAGCGGCTTAGACTAATCATCTAAGGTATAGTAAAAAGTATAAAGATATATGGTCAATCCGCAACGAAACTTCTATTGAAATATAGAAGGACGCTCAACGCATATCGAAAGCAGTCAATAGTTTTTATTGACAAATGTAACTAATTATGTTATATTAATAATTAGAATAAGCCATTTTAATGGACGAAGCGAGTAGAGTACACACTAACGCTAGGTGTGGAAAGAGTCTGCGTCATAATTTTTTGTATATAAAGATTATGATAAAATATATGCTAATCTTATATGAAAGTATAAGTAGAATTTTATCAATGAAAAGGAACTTAATAAAAATGCCTAGACCGCCGATAAGTATTAAATATATAAAAGAATTTATTGAAGAGAATAATGGAAATTGCACTCTTTTATCTACTAAATATGAAAATATTCATGCCCATTTAATTTTTAAATGTGAATAAAGAAAATCCTTCTTTTAAAAAAGATATTGATAAAATTCTAAATAGAACATAGCGAGTTCTGTTTAATAAAAAATGAGATGTTGTAACAGCTATACTTAAGAACTTTAATACGGCTATAGAAGCTACAGATACAGCTATAAATTCTGTTGGTTCTGCCATGACAGAAAATGAAAAATATCTTGATTCTATTCAAGGTAAAATTGCGGCTCTTAATTCAGAATTTCAGAAATTTTGGACAGAAGGAATTAGTTCAAATTCAGTAAAACGAATAGTAGAATTTGGAACAGGCGTACTTAAATTAGTAAATGATTTAGGTGGGTTGCCAACCATTTTAACAGCAGTTGTAGGGATTATTGCTACTTTAAAGGGATATTCTTTAATTAGTAGTATTAGTAAAATTACAAAATCTTTTAATAGTACTATTGGAGTAATAAGAAGTTTACAAAGTGAAGGTATTTCTCTTATTACCATTTTTAATGGATTGACTTCTGCCGCTACTAAATTTCAAATTGCGGCTGGCGCTTTAACTTTGATAATCACTGCCACTGTTGGTATAATGGCTTCTTTAAAACAAAAGCAAGAAGAAGCTAGAAATGCGGCATTACAAGCAGGAGAAGCTTTTAATTCACAAGCACAAGATTTAAATAACTTATTAGAAAAATATAATGATATTTGGGATTCAGAAGATTCAGAAGGTGAAAAAGCCAAACAGTTAGCAGAGTTAAGGGAAACTTTAGCTACTCAATACGGTTTAGAAAAAGATGCTTTAGATAATTTAAATGGTTCCAGAGAAGCAGGAAACAAATTATTAAATGATGAAATTCAGAAAAGGGCAGAATCTACTTATGCTCAATATCTTTCTGAAATACAAAAAGCACAAGAATATTTAACACGTACAGATTTTAGCGTTACTTTGCCTATAACAATTGATGAAAATACTTTTAAAGATGAAACCAGAAATAAAATTAATCAAATTTTTGGTGAAATGGCTGTTGAATTTGATAATGGAGTAATTGCTTTCCAGGGCGGTTCAGAAAAATTGAAAAATGCTATGGAACAAGCTATTATTTATTTGTCTAAATTAAAAGAGCCTACAGAAAATGAAAGTTTATTATTAGCTTCATTGCAACATGATTTGACAAAAGTTGCAGAAGGATATAATGACAATACAGAAGTTATTCAAAAATATGCGGAAGTAATTGCAAGAAATACACCAGAAGTTACAAAATTTATTAATGGCCAATACGAAACTAAAGAAGCAATGGAAGAAGCAAAAAAAGTTGCTTTAAATTCCGTTGGTCCTTTTAAAGAAATAAAAACAGCAATAGAAAATTTAGCTAATACTGCATTTCCAGAATTTATAGTTAGTCAAGAAGAAACTACTACTGGTATGCACAATCAAAAAGATGAAGCAGACGAATTAGCAAAAACTCTTAAAGAATTATCGGGTGAATTATCAGGAGTACAAGGTGCTTATGATACTTTAAGTGAGGTTGCAAAAGAATATAATGAGACAGGTAGTTTAACAGCTACTACTTTAGCTAATTTATTAAAACTTAATCCAGAATATTTACAAGCATTGTCTATGGAAAATGGACAGTTGATAGTAAATACAGATATGCTTAATCGGATGGCTCAAGGACATGCTACAAGCGCGTACGAAGCGTTAACAGGAGTTACGGGAATAAGTGCTTTTGGTAATGCGTTAGAAGGTACTGCAACAGCAGGAGAAGCCGCCGCTCAACGAATTGCAGAAGCCGGGAATGCCGCTATTATAGCAGGTCAAAAAGCTTTTGAAGGAGCAAAAGGTTTTGAATCACTTATAGGAAGTATAGCGGCTTTTGCTGGTACTTTAAAAGCTGGTATAAGTGGTGATAAGGGAGATGGAACAAGAGATTATGGTCATGGATTTGATTCGCAAGTTGCCGCTTATCAAGAAAACGAACGTAAAAAGTTTTATGAGGACCTTATTGCTAAAATGCATATAGATACAAGCGGAGGTAGTAAAAAAGGTGGAGGTGGAGGTGGAGGTGGCGGAAAAGATAGTGCTGAAAAAGCCGCTAAAGAAGCCGCCAAAGCATACAAAGAAGAATTTGAAAAACGTATCAGTGAAATTAAATTTAAATTTGATATGGGAGATGTTACTGAACTAGGTTATTGGAAAGAAGTAGATAAAATAGTTCAGGAATTTTATGCAAATAATGAAGAATATGCGGAAGAATATAGAGACTGGACAACTAAAATACAAAAGGGAATGGTTGCAGGAACCAAAGCTAATTACAATTTAGAGAGAGATGCTTTAGAGCATAAATTAGCTATGGACTTAATTTCAGAAGAAGAATTTTATAAGGAACTCGAGAAATTAAGACAAAAATATTATGCGCAAGACCCTATTTATGCGGCTGAAAATGAAGCTATAGAAGAAGAAATCTATGCTTTCAAGAAAAAGAAAATGAAAGATTTAGCCGATGAACGTAAGAGACAACGTAAAAAAGAATGGGATGAAGAAACTGATTGGTTAAATGAACAGAAGTCTCGTTATGAGACAGCGTTTAATTATATTGATTCTTTAGCTCAAAAAGAGATTGATGCTCTTGAAAAACAGAAGCAAGCAATTGAAGATAAATATAATGCAGAGATAGATAAAATCAATGAAACACAAGATGCTTTAAATGATGAAATTGAATTGCAGGAAAAGTTAGAAGCTTTAGCCAAAGCTCAGAATACAAAGATTAGAGTTTATCGTGAAGGTGTAGGTTTTGTTTATGAAAATGACCAGTCTGCCGTAGATGAAGCCAAAGCCGCTCTTACACAGTATCAGAAAGAACAGGATACTAAGAAAGAGATTAAACGATTAGAAGATATTAGAGATGCTACAATTGAAAGTGTAGAGGAACAGATTAAGTATTGGGAAAAGTATAGGGATGAATGGAAAGACATGGTTAATTCCTATACAGAACAACAGAACAAACTTATTGCTGAACAGGTTTTAGGTATTTCACTTGAAGGTGGAAACTGGGAAAAACGTTTAGGAAATTTACAAGATTATGTTGACCGTTATAACAGTATTCTTTCTCAATTAAAACGTAGGGGAGATTATGACGATGATTACGATGACGATGATTATGATTATGGTACAGGAGGCAGTGGTGGTTCTGCTGGCGGTGGTGGAACTATTGGCCCTGGCGACCATGCTGGTAGTGGTGGACATTGGGATTCTAGTGATTCTTCTCATGGCCCTGGTGCTGCCAATGGCACTACAACTGGTCATGGACTTACAATGGTAGGAGAAAAAGGTAGAGAATTAAGAGTTTTAGGTAGTGGTGTAAATGAAGCTGATGGTATTGTTCCTAATCATTTGACTGAGAATCTTATGAAATTAGGACAGTATTCTCCTAGAGAATGGATTAATGCTCTTACACATAATCCTGGTAATCAAGAGTGTTCAACGCAATATTCTTATGCGTTTGATAGTTTAGTACTACCTAATGTAACCAATGCAAATAGCTTTATTAGTGAGTTGAAAAATATTAAAAATCAGGCAATTCAGATGGGAGGAAGGAGGTTTTAACCTCCCCTCTCTACATAAAAAGGAGTGAGATATTATGACAGGAAATTTTGATATAAATAAAGAATTATTAGATGCAATGAGAATTATTGCAAGGCAGGAAATAGAAAGATGCAATAGAGATATTACAAAAACTGCTAGAGTGATAAATGTAAATAATGATAAAACTGTTAAAATAGAGATGGATGGAAAACAATATGATAATATTCCTAATTACAATGGAACTACTTTAACAACTAATGATATTGTAAAAGTAACTTATCCTCAAGGACAGACAAGTAATATGTATATATCTGGGGGGGGCTTAAGCAAGTAGGAGGTGGAAGTATAGGAGTAATAGGAGAAATTATTTCTTATATGGGTACTAGCACTCCTGTTAATTTTTTGACTTGTGATGGGACTGTTTATAATATAAAGGATTATACTGATTTATCTACTCATATAAAGAATCATTTTGGAACTACAAATTTCTTTGGTGGGGATGGTTCTACCACCTTTGCGGTTCCTGATTTAAGAGGTGAATTTTTAAGAGGATATGGAAATAAAGGAAATGAATCTGGTGTATCAGGGCCTATAGGTAAACATCAAGACGCTACAAAAATACCTAAATTTTGGTCTTTTGGAAATAGCGGCAATAAGAATACATTAACATTGGAAACTAGTGTACAAGGAGTAAGCAATATGGTAGAAAATCCAGATATAGGTTATATTACTCCAAACAGAGTATATACAGATATGTATAATGCTGTATGGAATCTAGGAAGTGGAGTTACAACTTCATATGCATATAGTGCACGACCTACCAATGTAGCCGTTTTGTATTGTATTAGATATCAATAAAAAAGAAGGTGAATAAATGGTAACAAAACCAATACTTAATGCAATGATAGCATTTGATGCTACTCAACCAGCTACGTTTACATTTTATTCTGTTGGGGGTAATCAGGTAGTAAAAAATCAGCTTACTATAAGAAATAATTCCACCAATCAGATAATTTATCAAGATTCTGTAGAAACTTTTAAGTTTGAACACACTGTTCCTGGTGGAACTTTAACTAATGGAACATATTATAATGCTTCTATTATTGCTTATGATGCTACAGGAGAAGCAAGTACTCCTAGTGAACCAATACAGTTTTGGTGTTATAGTACACCTACTATTACCTTTACCAATATTCCTCCTACACTGATTATTAATTCATCTAGTTTTTTATTTGAATTTTCATATAATCAAACACAGGGAGAATTATTGAATTATTATTCTGTTATTTTATATAATTCAAATCATAGTGAAATAAACAACAGTGGAGAAATTTATCCTGGTGCTGGTGCACTTCCATTAGCTTTATCATATTTATTAACTGGTTTTGATGATAGAACTTCTTATTATATTGAAGTAAAAGGTTATACTGTTAATGGAACTTTAGTTACCACAGGACAAACTTTATTTACTGTAACATATTCAAGTCCTTCTGTCTTTGGTATTTTAGGATTGACTAATAATTGTAAAGAAGGATATATTACAGGAGAATCTATAATTTCTATTATTGAAGGTGAAAGTAATCCTTCTCCTCCTATATTTATTGATAATGCTACAGGTCAAGAAATTGATTTAAGAGGTGAGGGGCATTGGGTAAGATGGGTGAGCGGATTCCAGGCAAATGGAGATTTCACTGCACAATGGTGGATGCGTGACATGAATCCTGATACAGAAATCAGTTATTTTTACAATAATATAGGACAAAAAATAACCTTTACTTATAGACATGGTTATTATAGAAATGAAACAGTAATGAAAGCTTATATTGAATTATGGTGTACTAATAATGCTATAACAGGAGATATTTACTTTAGATATAGTAATTATATTCCCCTTCCTGCTGACACTGATTATTTAACTTTATGGGTAAGAAGGATTGGAAATATATACGATATTATGTTGGTTAATTTAGGGTCTGTAATCCCCGTAGCCAAAGTTATAGGAGGTGGAGAGAATGTTTAGTTTCGTAGGTTACAACTTCGTACAAGATAGTAACGCCCTCGACCCATCACCTAGTAGTGTAAATAACATAACTAGCATTCAGTTACAGAATGGTATTTACGATTATTTTCATTTGACCAATAATGTAACAGCCGAATATTCTCCTATTGAGCCTTTAGAATGGGCTTATTTGGATATTATCAATGCTAATTTTAATGGTAATATCAATGGTGGTAACGTTGATTTCTTATTGGATTATTTGACAGCTATCAAAGTAAAGAGAAGAATAAAAGGAACTTTCAACTGGGTAACTTTGAAAACAGTTCCAGTTAAAACATTTGATGATTTAAACTTCGTGTTTAGGGATTATCTTAACGGAAATTTTGTGGATTATGAGTATGCTTTGGTTCCAATTTTAAATGGAGCAGAAGGAGATTATATAACCAATAGTATTACCAGCCAATTTGCAGGAGTGTTCTTATGTGATAAGGATACTATATACAAATATTATGCTGGGGTTTCTTATGGTAGTGCAAAACGTGTGAAAAAAGTAGGAGTATTTGAAGCTTTTGGTAGTCAGTATCCTATTTTAGTATCAAACGCTTTAACGAATTATCATTCTGGTAGTGTAAGCGGAACGATTCTTCCTAAAGATTATGATGAAACTAGAGCCTTGAATAGAATGGCAATTGTACAACAGGGTAAAGAATTAATTGACTTTATTACAAATAATAAAGCAAAAATTCTAAAAGACTGGAATGGAAATATCTTTTTAATTATGCCAGTTGGTGAACCTACAACCACTTATAATAATAATTGGGGCATGGGTAAGATTGATGTAAACTTTGAATATGTGGAAGTAGGAGATGCTAATTCAGAAAGTGATTTAATGTCATTAGGACTGATTGAACCCTCAGTAGATACTTCTACACTTGGTGAATAAAGAAAGGAGTAGATTAATAAATGGCTTTAGTTATTAATCAGGATTTATATACTGTTACAAAGCAAAGAGTTAAAAATCGTCAGATAAAAATTAATCTACTCAATTATTCTTATCAGATAGTAGATGAAATTACAGGTAATGTTGTAAGTGGAACTATCAGCGTTGATGCTAATAATGACCAGCGCCGTTCTTGCAACATTACCTTAGTTGTAGATGATAGGAATGAATTTGAGATTAAGAGTGGTGGAAAAATTTGGTTAGATAAGTACATTCAGATTTTTGTTTCTGAGTTTAATTTCTTAACACAGGAATGGCAGTGGGTTAATTTGGGTATTTATATTATTAATACTCCCACATGGGCTTATGATGCTTCTACAAATGCTTTATCTTTTGAAGGTTTAGACTTAATGGCTAAATTAACAGGTGTAAGAAATGGATATATTAGTGATATGCCTACACTTATTCCCCAGGGAAGTAATGTACGTAATGCTATTATTGAAATTTTGAAATTGGCAGGAGTGGAAAAGTATATTGTGGAAGAATTACCTTATACTTTACCTTATGATATACAGGTAGATATAGGAGATACAGTCTATAATTTATTGGCTCAATTAAGAGATGTTGATGCTACAAAGGAAATCTTCTTTGATGTGAATGGGGTATTTAAATATCAAAGCATTCCTAGTGGTCACGATGAAGCGTCCCTTATAGATGATGATGTATGGAACATAGTTACATTGACAGAATCTATTGTTACAGATTTTGAATCAGTAAAAAATGTAATAAGAGTATTTGGAAAATCTCTTGACCCAACATATTTTCCTTCGGCAACAACAGTTACAAACAATATAATTAATCTGACAATTGCAGATTATCCTACTAATATTACTGCTGATACAAGTTTCACTGTAGGTTGGGTAAATCCTATAACTATGGGTGGAAATCCTTTTATAAAAGTAAATTCTAATACTGCTTTACCTCTTGTTAATGAAGATGGAACGCCAGCGGCATTAGATAGAGCCAATCAATACTATGTTGCCAGATATCAAAATCAGAAATTTATATTTTTGGGATATCAGCAAATATATGGAGAAGCTAAAGATGAAAACCCAGAAAGTCCTTTCTATATAGGAAGTACAATAGGAGAAATTGCTATTCCTTTACAGGGTGGAGAATATGACAATATTCATACTAACGAATTAGCTCGTCAAAGAGCAAAATATGAATTATTCTTGCGTACAAGAATGAATGATGGAGTTAATTTAACATGTGTTCCTATTTGGTGGCTGGATGTAAATATAGTTGTTTCGTATACAGTAAAGGATACTAATACGCCAAAACAATATATTATTAAAAGCTTTTCAGCGGATTTGCAAGAAACTGGTGTTCAGAATATCAGTATGATATCTTATTATCCGCAATATGAATCTTTTTAAGGAGGTAAGAAATGAGTGTATTATATCCATCACTTTCTAATACAACGTTTCCAAATACTATTCAAAATTTTGTAACTTTTCTAAATATTACTCCTACTGATGCTTCTTTGATTCAGAAATATCAACTTGCAGTACAGTCGGGTAATATGGAAGAAGCAGAAAATATATTTGGGCAGATACAGAATGGTAATCAGAAAATTATTGATGCTACTAAATTAAATACTTTAGTAGACACTACAGTTGCATTAGAAAACTTTTTTAAAACTGATGTACTTCCTTATATAGAAGTTAAACAGAGTGAATGGCAAAATATCATTAATTTATTTAATTATAAGGGAGTTTTTAGTCCTGTTACAACGTATGTTAAGAATAATTTTGTAACTTATACTTATAATGGTATAGAATATGTATATATTGCTACCAGTAATCCTCCTATTGGAGCTGACCCAACAAATACAGCTTATTGGAGAAATATTTCTATTCGTGGAGAAAAAGGTGATTCTGGTGTAGGAATGTCTTTTCTTTATGCATGGGATTCTACAGTTCATTATTCTGTACAAAACGTAGTAACTTATGGAAATTATGTATGGGGAGCGACTAAGAAAAACCAAAATCAGGCTCCTTTTGAGGGTTCGGAGTATTGGTCTAACATAGGTACGATTAGGCCCCGTGTAATCCCTGTTACCAGTTCTTACCCAGCTTTACAAGAGACAGGGGACTTATGGTTTAGAGTTTTATCAGATGGGGAGGGTATATAAAAGATGGAAAATCTATCTGATTTTAGCGGTATAGGTTTTGACATTATTAAATGGCAGGACTTAGCTTTAAAAAATGAAAATTTAAGACAGCAGTTTATGCAGTATTTTAGAGAAGGATATTATTCTCAGGCATTAGCTCTTATTACAAATAATGTAGATATTGATTCAGAGACAGTAAGACCAGAAGTGTTTAATATGATAAATACTTCTTTGACTTATTTACAGAATCTTTATTACAATTCTGTAGAAGTAGTATTGTCAGAAGATGAACAACAGTTCCAGTATATGATAAATAATTTTATAGACAAAAAAGAATTTAGTGCAACTGAAATATATATTCCTTATAATTTTGTAGTTTATAATGAACAGATATATATGTGTATAAAAGCAACTACGGCTGGTATTCTTCCTACAAATACAGATTATTGGCTTCTAATTGGATTAAAAGGAGAGATAGGAGCCACAGCTATTGATACCACTTTAAGATATAAATGGGATTATAAGATTACTTATTTTCCTAAAGATGTGGTAACTTATAATAACGTATTATATGTAGCAAAAAATAGAAATAATAATTCTCAGCCCGATATTAATCCAGAAGATTGGGAAGTATTTATGACTATTCCTAGAGCTAAGATTATTGTATCTGCAACAGAACCTAATCCAGATGCTTTAGTTGAAGGAGGTCAATGGTGGAAAATTATTGTAGGGTAATTCCTGCCAAAATACAAGGCGCTTATAGTGACCGATTTAAAAAGGTTGAAACTACATGGGAAAAAGATACAATAGGATTTTTTTAATTCAGCAGGAGTAACGGAAATGAATCAGCTATTGAATTATCTCAATTGAATAGCTTTTTTACCCTTCACACGAATGAGTGTTTCTTTTTATATTGAGCCTACTCAAATAGGCTTAACATATTCTGCTGATGTAGACACGTATATGAAGAATAATTATACGTGATTGATATAAATATAAAAATAATTGAAAGGAGTGGTAAAAATGGCTCAAATAAACATTGAAATGAACGTAAAAAATGATACTGGGTATGACCAGCTTCATCCTAAAACCAATGTTAATGTAGTAGAAGGAGCGGCCCCTAAATCCATAGGGGCTACTGCTACTGCCACTGTAGCAGGATGGACAGGAACAGCGGCCCCATTTACACAAGTAATTAGTATAGCTGGTGTTACTACTACAAATAATATTGAAGTAGGTTTAGCTTCTACTGTTAATTTAGACCAACTTAAAATGGCTATGAAATGTATTATTCAGTGTACAGCACAAGCGAATAATCAGGTTACTTTAACAGCGTTTAAGAATAAACCTACAATTGATTTACCTATTCAAGTAATAATTTTAGGTTAAGAATAAAATAATTTTTAATTTGACTGTATAAAAATTTAAAGAAAGGAAACAATTAAGTATGGCTATAATGAATAACTTTACTTCTGGTGGTGCGCCTACAGATGAATTAACAGCAACCCCAGCAGAAGTAATGAAAGGTTATAAATTTTTAGGCAGTGGTTCTGATGATGAACAAGTAGGTACATTAGAATTAACTGGAAATGCGGCTGTTAATCATGTTTTACAAGGTGAAACATTTTATAGTACAAATCCTAAACAGAAACTTACAGGTACTATGACTGTAAATAGTATATTTTCTTTTAAAGCGCAAGTAGTCAGTGGGCGGCAGATTTTGTTTACGTAGCAAAATCCGACTACTGCGACAAGGAAGCCGTTCTAGTGATGGCAGAAATCGTGTTATTTATAGAAGTTTTGGTATCATTTTAGCCATTCTTCATTAATTTTAAAAATAAATTTTAAGAATGAAAGGAAAAGAAAAATGATTGTACATCAGGTTTATGCGTATATTTGGAATGAAACTGTACAGAATATTGTAGTATGTGATAATTACCAGTTAGCGAATGATATTGCTAAAGGTTGTTATGGTAATGATGCTTTTGCTGTAGATTGTTTACAGTATCCTTGCCAAATTGGAGATAAATATGTAGATGGAAGATTCTATAAAGTTCCCGAAGCTCATGTAGATGGGGTTATGGTTGCTACAGCTATAGAAAATATTCCTGTAGATATTAGCAAATTGGTAGAAATTGAATATGTCTCTACTCAGGAACAGGAAGTTGCTACCTTAAAAGCACAGAATGCTTTATTGGCGACAGCCACTTCTTTTATCGCTAATACTTTTACAGATGAACAAGCTATTAAAGTAGTAGACCTTTATCCTTTTTGGTCAGGTAATGGTATAAGATATGAAGTAGGAGAAAGAGTAAAGGATGAAAATTATATTCTTTACAAAGTTCTTACTGCTCATACGTCACAGCCAGAGTGGGAACCTTCTGTATCTCCTTCGTTATTTGCAGAAGTAGTAGACCCAGAATAGGTTCCACCTACAAATTCTACAAAGTAAATGTATAGGATACTCTAAAAAGGGTATAATATAAATGTAACCATAAAAAATGATTTCAAGAAAGAGAGGAATTTATAATGGCAGTTTTAAAAGGTCACAGTGACAAGAGGACACCGGAGCAGAGACATGATGATTCAGTTACTATGCGTGAGGATATAAAGCCCACTGCTCTTAACACAGAAAAGAATTATGTAACCACGGGGCCGGCTACTGGTAAATCAGACGAACGTAAAGATTGATGTTGTTAAGGGAGGGATAATATCCTCCCTTTACATATTTTTAGAATATAAATAAAAGGAAAAGAGGGAATAAAAAATGAGTATACTAAATCATTTTCCAACGGGGGGTTATCTTCTGAGGTCACAGCAACTAACAACCAACTTTTAACAGGGTATACAGCTATAACGGCTAACTCAATCTGTTACTACTATGAAGGGTTCTAATATAACACCTAATACATCTGTAGTAACAATTCCCACCAATCAGAAATATATTGATGGGAATTTTACTATTCCTGCATTTGCTTTACCATCTGCTTCTATTTTGAAAAAAGGAGCAACATATACTTTATATGGAAAAAAAGGTTACAGGAGAATTTGAGGGCTTCGTTCCTAGTGTTACAGATTTATATTACAAAGGAAATAATATAGCTAATTTCAGTTTTAAAGTGGCATATGGATATTCTGTACTAGGTTCAGTTAAATTTGAAACTGCTCAAATGATAACTACATCAGCTAGTAATGGAACTGCTGGCCCTTTATGTAGTGGAAGAAGTTATAATTTAACTCCTTATAATTCAATTAATGTTGAAGTAAATCCTCCAACTTTATCTATTTCTTTATCTACAGTTTATAGGAGTGTAGTATTTCATTATGGGAGTGATTTAAATACGAGAGATGCATTTATAAATTCAACAAAACCATCAACTTATGTATTTAGTTTTGATATATCAGGAATAAATGCGACTAAATGGTTTGCGTTTATGTTCTTTTATAAAGAAAATACTAGTGCTTATAAAGGAATTATAAACCGTATTTGGTTCAGTTAAAAAGAAAGGAAGATTATTATGGCAGATTTAAAAACGGCAAAAGGACTAGTGGAATTTGCACAGTCTAAAATTGGTACACATTATGCATATGGAGCAAAAGGAGAGATACTTACTAAAACAAAAATATATTCCTGGGCTAGAATGTATCCTAACATTTATACTCAGTCTTATATAAACCAGCTTTTAAAATGGGTTGGTGAGTATGCAGTTGATTGTTCTGGTCTTATTTCATGGTATACTGGTATCATTCGTGGTTCCAGTAATTTTGAACAGACTGGTACAAACAAGATACAGCCTTCAAAACTTGATGATGGTAAGTTTGGTTGGGCGGTATGGAAAAACGGTCATATCGGAATTGTAGAGAGTTCTAACAAGGTCATAGAAGCCAAGGGTATTAACTATGGCACCATCCGAAGCAACAGGACTTCTACCCCATGGGTAAACGCTTTCCAGATAAAGGATATTAATTATCAGGCAGAAGAAGGTTTACAGGGATGGAAAAAGGTTAAGGATGGATATGTATATTTTCAGAATGGAGTTATGCTGAAAAATGCATGGGTAAGGGATAAAGACAGATGGTATATTTTAGCTGGTGATGGCCTAATGATTCATGACGATTGGTTTTATGAGAATGGAAGATGGTATTATTTGGCTGGTGATGGAGGAATGATTTCTAACCAGTGGCTTTTATATAAAGATAATTGGTATTATTTTGATGGGGCTGGGGTTTGTTTAACAGACACATGGTATAAATATAATGGAGACTGGTATTACTTAGATGATACAGGAGCTATGCATAAAGGAATGCTTTATGATAATGGTAAATGGTATTATCTGGATAATGAAGGTAAATTAGTTACAAATAAAAGTATTGTATTTGATGCTAAAGATGATGGGGCATTAAAATTTGCCGGACTTGTAAATAAACATGAAGATTACGTATAAAACTAAAAGCTAAAAAATACCCACCATCATATGTATAATGATGGTGGGTATTTTTTATCAATCAAAGTTACACACTCTTATATTTTTAACGCAATCTGGAATCACAAATGCTTTAATGTTCTTTTCTTCTGTATATTTTTTTTAAAATATTGACTATCTCTTGAGCCACATCTGGTTTGCATTTAGAAGAATCAACAGTAATAAACAGTACAGAATCTTTTGAAACATTTATGCACTGTATTCTTTTTAGGAGTTGTCTTTTATTAATTTTCTTTCTTTGCTTTGTTGTCAATTAAATTTTACTTCCTGTTATTTATACATTTCTTCAAATGCTTGTTCCCATAATACCCTATCAAATTTATCTATAATTAACGATGGATTCTTCATGAACATATAGGTATTAATGCCATAAAGATATTCCATCCTGTAACAAATTCTTATGCCTTTTTCTGTATTATTATAATTTTCGTTATTGATTATTTCTTCTAATATTTCATCCATCATTTTATATCCTCCTTATTTTACTCCTGTTGAACCAAAGCCACCTCTGTCTGGATTTCCTAGGTTACAAACTGGTATAAAAGAGATATCAGGCTGTTTCTGGTATATTCTGAACTGGGCTATACGGTCATTGAAATGGATGGTTGTATCTCTAATAGCGAGAGCCTGAAACATCCAAATATCATTATCTCCGCAATAACTATTATCTATGATTCCCTGTGAGTGAGCTATAACAATGCCGAATTTTTCTGGTGTACTGCTACGAGGAAGGATGTGGGCTTCATAATTAGGAGGCAACTGCATAGATATTCCTAATGAAATTCTACGGATTTCTCCTGCTTTTAAGGTTACATCTTCTGCCGCTCTTAAATCAATCCAATCAGATTTTTCTCCCTCAATTTTTTCTAAATGAATAAGTTCTTGATGATGATATTTGACATAAATTTCTTGTTCTAGTTTTTCTTTTTGTGTAATTCTTTTGAAAGTCTCTAATTTATCAATGCAATCTTTATTAATCCAAAAATACGTGTTATTATTACTTATAATTTTAATTAAATAGAAAAGACCTTCTTTATCGTCATAATCTATTTTTGTAATTCTTGCTTTTACTCCTTGATATTTTTTCATTACTATTCCTACATCATTTAAAATGTCAGAATCTTTTGTTAAAATTACTATATCTCCTACATTATAATTATTTTCCATTTTTATATCTCCTTTTTAAAATTTATTTTTAATTTACAATTTTCTAATTATAATTCCACCCATAGCCCATAAATCATACCTACCATATTCACTTTCTTTTTTACCATAATTAATACTCATAGGAAAAGAAGGCATATTTTCTTCATCTTTTGTTAATGTAGCTACAAATTTTTTTGATTTGTAAAAATTAAATTCGGTTTTATCACCAATACCCATTTCTATCCAATCTTCAAAATTATTAGAAAGTAATACTTTTGTCCCGGCTGGTAAAAAGTTAATGGTGTTATATATTTTAACATCATTAGAATTAAGAACAAAACTTTTTTTGTTAAAAAAGAAAAGTCCTTCTTTTATAGCCCATTCTTTTAACTGAGTTTCTTTTTTCTTTTTCATTCTTTTATTCATGGCTTATTTCTCCTTTTAATATAGAATATAAATTGGTACATACGAGTACAAGAGTTTAAAATAATATAGATGAAGAAGTATTCGTCTTTTTATTTATCTTTATTATACTTGAT
>OGZX01000731.1_pt1 | contig 37817 bp, 27 predicted proteins | sample 1576881 | NCBI WGS metagenome assembly OGZX01 (sample SAMEA3541542, study PRJEB24748) | human gut metagenome | biome: human gut; feature: human-associated habitat; material: faeces | place: China | collected 2012 | reverse complement strand
CTCCATAGATCCTAAATTCCCCCAAGGCTTGCTTTGACCGATATAAGTAGGGACCGGCATTTCGGCCAACATATCTTTTGTTTTCTTATAATAGTAATCCAATCCGAAACTCAAACGTTGATTGAGGAAACGCATATCCACACCTAAGTCGGTTTGCGTAGAAGTTTCCCACTTGATATCGGGGTTAGCCGCAGCATCAGGAGAAGTACCGTAAATCATAGAACCGCCATTTTCGCCCGGTTTCGTAAAATCAGCCATATTAGGTTTGTAGCTACCACCGAAATAGTAGTTTTGACCACCGCCCATCAAGGCACGATAACGGAAATCACCGATGTTCTCATTACCATTCTGTCCCCATGAGAAACGGAATTTCAGCACATCAAACCATTCGGGTTTGATTTTTGCAAAAGCAGGTTCGTTCCAAACATTCCAACCTAATGAGAAAGAAGGGAATACGCCCCACTTATTGTTGGCACCAAAATGAGAAGAACCGTCACGACGAATTGTGAACTGTAATATATAACGTTCGGCAAAGTTATAGTCGATACGTCCAAAATAAGAAGCAATAGAAGAATGGGTCGCATCACCGACTCCTCCCCATAAGATAGATTCTGTTTCAGCTGCCGTAGCAGATCCGAAATTGGCATGAATAGGATTCAAATCAAACAAATCAAAATCCTTACCACCTATGTTGCGTGAGCGATAGCGGGCAGCAGATTGTCCTAAAACAATAGAAACATTATGCTTTTCTGCGAAAGTCTGGTTATAAGATAAATAATTTTCTGTCTGCCAACGCATACCACGGTTCATCTCACTTTGAACCCAACTGGCATCCGTGTGAGTCATCGTACCCAAATAATCGGGATAACCATAGCCATCATAACCCCAAAAAGCTAAATCCACACCATAGCTGGAACGGAACTTCAGACCGGGAAGAATACTCAGTTCAGCATAGAATGTACCTACTATTTTATCAGTATTATTACGCCCCAACGTCGGCCTGTTCAGTTGTGCAACCGGATTGGTCAGTTCCTGGAAACCATCGGGTGGCAATGAAAACACTTTACCATTCTTCACAATAGCATTGGGGTTATCGGCAAGGATTGACGCTCCCTTCTCTTCGGAAGCATAAACCGGAACCAACGGAGAGAAAGCGATGGCGCTACCCAAAATAGAACCATACTCAGAGTTAGCCTCAATACCCGTTGAATGGTCACGAGTATATCCAAGGTTCACACCCACCGTAACTGCGTTCAGGTACTTGCGGTTTTCAACCTCGAACACTTTATAAGTAGAGTTACTACGGATAGATAAACGTTCGTAATTGGAACGACCGTAATTACCACCGACAATACCTTCTTGATTGAAATAGCCCAAAGAGAGGAAATAAGTCATTTTATCGCTACCGCCATTAATACTCAGCTGATGTTGCTGAACAGGAGCATCGTAATTAAACACCTTGTCCTGCCAGTCGGTATCTATCGTATTATTAGCAATATCCTCTACCGAATAACGGGGAGCATTACCATCATTCACCTGCATTTCATTCATGATAGTCATGTATTCATGAGCATTCAACACGGCTTTCTTCTTCCAGGGATTCTGCCAACCGTAGCTGAAATCATAGTTTACGGTAGTCTTTCCCTTACTACCAGATTTTGTTGTCACCAAAACCACACCGTTAGCGGCACGTGCGCCGTAGATAGCTGCAGAAGCGGCATCCTTCAAGATCTCAATAGATGCAATATCCGTAGGGTTCAGATAATTGATACCTCCACCTACAGGCATACCATCCACAATGTATAATGGATCTGAATTATTAACCGTACCAATACCACGAATACGTACCTTAGAATCGGAGTTAGGCTGACCGGAAGACTGTGTAATCTGCACACCCGAAACCTTACCTTTCAAAGCATCTTCCACACGTGAAGGCTTCGTCAGGTTCAATTCGTCAGCACTTACCTTACTGATGGCAGCCGTCACTACTGATTTCTTCTGAACGCCGTAACCTACAACGATTACCTCATCCAAAGCTTCAGCATCTTCCATCAAAACAATTTTGAAATCCCGTTGTCCTCTTACAGCAATATCTTGTGTTTTGAATCCTATAAAAGAAACAGAAAGGACTGCATCGGCAGGAACCGACAAGGTGAAATCACCGTCAAGACCGGTAATCGTACCAATGGCGGTGTTACCTTTCACCACCACATTTACTCCGGGCAATGGCTCGTTATCCGAACCACTTACCACTGTACCTTTTACCTGTATATTTTGCGCATATACAGAAGCTAAGGTAAAGCTTAATAGAAATAAAACTGATAATAACTTTTTCATAAGTTTTACTAAATTAAGATTAACGTTTCTCGGTTATGTTCTCATCGAACGGTGCAAACATAAAATAAAATGATAATAAACAATGCATAGAATGTCATTCTTTAATACGTCAATTAAAAAAATTAGATACGTTATCACTACGTCATAATGACACAACTAGCTGATAATTAATAAATATAGAATACAATAAGGCAATACGCCACTATATGTTATACAACACAAAGGGAAGGAATTAACACATTCTTCCTCTTTAAAACGACTATTATCTAAAGGAAGTTAACAGGTAAAGAAGGGTAAATTTATGCATAATTACTCCCATACTCAGGTTTATGAAAGTCCTTAATCGCCTTTTTCAATTAGTTATGTTTGCGTTACCTTTTCGTTAGGCATATGTCTAACGAAAAGGTAACGCAAACTTAACAAAAGGATAACATATATCTAACGATTTAATATCAACACACCGCCTGCCTATTCCTCCTGCCTAACAGGATAAAGACGGGTTACCCCAATTACTTTTTTGACAACTACAATTTATTGCTAAGGTAATCCGTCAGACTATCCTCCCGTTCCAGTCCGAACTTCTTGCGAAGGCGATAGCGGATAGTCTCTACTCCGCGGACGGAAATATTCAACAGAGGTGCAATTTCTTTGGTAGAAAGATTCATCTTCAGATAGGCACACATCATACGCTCGTTGTTTGAGAGTTCCGGATGCCGGGCATGAAGGCGCTTCATGAAGTTATTGTGTATAAGGTCGAACTGATCTTCGATACGTTTCAGTACCTCATCGCTCTGGATATTATCGTCGATCTTGCTGTTGATAAGTATAAGTTGCTGCTTCCCCTCACGGGCGCCCTCGCCCTTCAGCGTGGAAGAAACTTTAAGGATCTCGGACTTGATCTCGGTCAGCATCTCATTCTTGCGGACGAAGTTTATCATCAGGTTCGCCATTTCCTGACTTTTGTGCTGCAAGTCGTATTCCAGTTTCTCTTTCTCCAACTGCATGATTTGCTTCTCCTGACGCGCCTTCTCTTCTTCGAACTCCTTCTCCATTTCGTGCAATTCTATATCTTTCTCTACCACCGCCTGCTCCTTCTTGCGTTTCACGCGGACGTCGTCCCAGCGGTAAACCGACCACAGGGCGAGCAAAGACAAGACAATGTAGCACACGTAGGCAGCAGCACTACGATACCACGGCGGAAGTACCCGGAATGTTATTTCATCCGAGGAAGTAGTTCCGTCAGGGAAGATAGCCTTCACCTCAAAGGTGTATTCGCCTTCGGACAGATTGCTGTACTCCTTGGTACGTACAGTGGTAAAGTCCGACCAACTGCCTTTATTCAAGCGATACTGAAAGCGGATATCATCGCCCATGCCGAAGATGGACAAGCCATAGTCGAAGCGGATGGAATTCAGCGAATAGGATATCACGAGATTAGGCTTCTGCCCCAGGAAGTTGGCGGTATACACCAGCGAGTCCTTGGGATAAGACAAATACATATTCTTTATATATAAGGAATGGCTACGGTCCCTCCTCTCCCTGACGGACGGGATGCTGAATAAGGCAAATCCGTCGTCATTGGGAATTACCATCAAGGAATCCGACAGAGGAATAATCGCCTCGAAAGTGGGAACAAGCTCAATAAGCGACTGCGAAATGGGATTGATACTGGTATTCGCACCGCGCTTGTACGTCCCCAGGTTAGCAATACAGATTTCATGGGGACTCAGGCTGATAAGATGGTCGTTGTGTTCCAGCAAGCGCGTATAGGCAGTCGCCCCGTTCAGCAGGTTATTCATATCCGGACAGGGCTCTATGATGTCCTTATGCACATTGTATTTATAAATACCGTGAGGAGTGGCAAAATAGATACGCCCCTCTATTTTGGACACATACATATCGCGGTCCGACGGAAATCCCTCGTTGATGCCGTAGGTTTTCGTATCGACCACCCTGGTCAAGTCGCTGCTCAATTCCGGGTGGCATGATCGGTATTGTACGACCAGATAACCCGTTCATTCTCCTGCTCAAAAAGGCGGCACGAATCCGTCATACCGTCAATCTTGCACACTACCTGCCATTCACCGTTCTTCTTCGCCACCAGATAGATACCATTATATACCCCCACATACATCATATCCGTGCGCCCCTCCACCAACTGGCAAGACCATGCGCCCGTGATGTCCGTGATGCGCTTCATCGAAGTACCTTTGATAAGAAAGACGCCACGGTCGTGCAGGCAGAAGAGTTCATCGCCTATGCGGCAAAGATTCCACACCTGCCCGCTGGACTGGGGCATGGGGTGAATATCCGGCAAGTTGCCATTCAGCCGCACGGGATAAGAGGTGTAATACAGTCCGCGGTTGGTTCCCAGATAGAGATACCCGTCCTCCATTGCCGCCGTATATCCGGTGCCGTAAGAGTAAGGATAAGAATAGAGGTTGGTAAAAGGAGAACTGAGGCAAACGTAGTCGATGCCGCTATCCAGTCCCGCCCAAAGGTTGCCGGTAGAATCAAAAGAGACGGAAAGCACGGTATTGTTCCGCAATCCGTTGTATTCATTGAAATAGTTCAGTTGAAGGGTATTACAGTCTATCAGTACCAGCCCTTTATGAATGGTTCCCAGGGCTATTTTGTCGTCTTTCTTCGCTACGCAGAATACTTCGTTCTCGCGCATGAAGTCCTCGGCGCCGGTGATGAAAGGTTCCACTGTACGTCCGTCGCAATAGTACAAACCGTTGTAGGCAGTCACTACCATCACACCTTTCTTATAAGGTATAATGCCGCGAATACGTTTGGAAGCCAGTTCGTCGGCTCCCTGCAAGGGGAAGAAAGTATTTCCTACCAGGAACCACACACCTTTGTCGGTACCTATATAAAGGATGCCGTTCACCATATTCGAGCAATCTATCTTGGCATCCATTTCGATGGCGGTGTACTTTCCGTTCAGATACTTTATCACGCGGTCGTCGCCCTGCATATACAAGATATTGTCCACCTCATGAATTCCCCACACATTACCCAGGAAACGGAAATCACCGTCCAGCTTGTCGGACATACAGTGATACGTCAAAGAGCCGTCCGCATCGGGTTCAAAGTAACCGAATTCGTTGATACCTCCCGCATAGATACGCTTCTGGGTAGCCGAGGCCAGCACCGAGCGCACATCCGAAGAGTTGTTCAGCGGAAAGACGCTCCATACGTTACCATCGAACTGCAACATTCCGTTCTTATTGGCAAAGTACACCCACTTGTCATCATAAGGCGCTATCTGCCACGTCTGCGCACCTTTGCCATAATCGTTCTTATCGAAGTTGACAATGAAGCTGTTCCATTCGGCATACACCTTAGGAAAGAGGAAAAGAAAGAATAGAAGAAAGAAACAATATAGCGTGCGATTTTTCATATATACAATAGTTCCTTGGTTTACCAGCACAAAAATAATGTTTATTTTTAATACAGTGTACTAAAGCTTCTTATTAATTTCAGGGAATTGAGGGAATGAAAGGGAAATTTTTCCGACTGAATGACAAACACCGGATATAAAATTTGCAGGAATCCGCGTCAATCTGCGTTGCAAAAAAAAAGCAGACAACACTTTCGTATTATCTGCTTTTCCTGAGCCTCTTGTCGGATTCGAACCAACGACCCCGAGATTACAAATCACGTGCTCTGGCCAGCTGAGCTAAAGAGGCGGGTGGGCAAGCTTACTATATCGCGCCGCTACAACCAACTACCTTTGCTGCGATCAAGCCCTGGAGGATTCGAAGGGAGCTGGCCGTATAGGACTTACCCGTTTTCGTTTTGCGGTTGCAAAGGTAGACATTATTTTTATATCTGCAATACCCCACTCTAACTTTTTTCAACTTTAACAAGAATACGACCTATACATACAATATTATTATTAACTTTGCGTCCTATTTCTTAGAAAGATGGCAGAAAACAGAGGTTACATACAACGATACGCGATGCTATTCGGCACTTACATGGGAGGATATTGGATATTGAAGTTTATTCTCTTCCCGCTGGCGCTGACCATTCCCCTTTTATCTTTCCTCTTTATCGGGCTGACGCTGGGTGTTCCCGTTATGGGATATTACTATGCACGGATGTACCGCAACCACGTATGCGGCGGAAGTATCAGCTTCTTGCATGCATGGGTGTTTACGGTGTTTATGTATATGTTTGCCGCACTGCTCACGGCTGTGGCTCACTACATCTATTACCGCTTCATTGACCACGGTTTTGTAATCAATACCTGCGAAATGGAGATAAGTAACCTTGCCCGGAGCGGCATTCCGGGAATAGAAACTTACACCGATGCCTACAAAGAGGTATTGGAAGCAGCCCGACAACTAAGCCCGATAGACATCACATTGCAGTTAATATCGTCGAATGTCTTCTGCGGCGCGTTGCTCGCCTTCCCCACAGCCCTGTTCGTCATGAGACGGAGAAATTAGTAATTAGTAAATTGTAATTAGTAGAAATGGATATTTCAGTTGTCGTACCATTATATAATGAAGAGGAATCACTTCCCGAACTGTTCGCATGGATAGACCGGGTGATGAAAGCCAACAACTTCTCTTATGAGGTGATTTTTGTGAACGACGGAAGTACCGACCGCTCCTGGCAGGTGATAGAACAACTGCAAGCACAAGCACCGGATGCGGTACGCGGCATCAAGTTCCGGCGCAACTACGGTAAATCACCCGCCCTGTTCTGCGGATTCGAGCAAGCACAAGGCGACGTAGTGATAACGATGGATGCCGACCTGCAGGACAGTCCCGACGAAATACCGGAACTCTACCGCATGATTACCGAAGAAGAATACGACCTGGTGTCCGGCTGGAAGCAGAAACGTTACGACCCGCTCTCCAAGACGCTGCCCACCAAACTGTTCAACGCCACTGCCCGCAAAGTATCCGGCATAAAGAACCTGCACGACTTCAACTGCGGACTGAAAGCCTACCGCCGAGATGTAGTGAAGAATATAGAAGTGTACGGTGAAATGCACCGATACATCCCTTATCTTGCCAAGAATGCAGGATTCAAGAAGATAGGCGAAAAGGTGGTTCATCACCAGGCGCGGAAATACGGAAAGACGAAATTCGGCTTGAACCGCTTCTTCAACGGCTATCTGGACCTGATTTCGCTCTGGTTCCTATCCACCTTCGGCATAAAGCCCATGCACTTCTTCGGACTGCTGGGTTCGCTGATGTTCTTCATCGGTTTTATAGCCGTTGTCATAGTAGGAATCAGCAAGTTGTACTCCATGCACCACGGATTGCCCTACCGGCTGGTGACGGATTCTCCCTACTTCTACCTGTCGCTGACGTCGATGATCATCGGTACGCAGCTGTTTGTAGGCGGATTCCTCGGAGAACTGATTTCGCGCAATGCTCCCGAACGAAATAAATACCAAATAGAGAAAACCATTTAACGATGAAAAGCTTAGTCAGACTTATAATACTCGGCGCTATCCTTTGCCCCCTGATCAGCATCGCAGTCTCCTGCTCGGAAGAGGCGGACTGCTCAATGGCAACACGTGCCATGGTACAATGCTACCTTTACACGATAGACCCAGAAACCCAAGTCGTAAAGAACGACACCCTCGACTCGCTGACGGTGACAGCAGCCGGTACGGACTCCATCATCATCAACAACCAGAAGAAGGTGCACGACCTGTCGCTGCCTCTGAGATATACGGTAGACTCTACCAAACTGGTGTTCCGCTATAGCCGGACAAGAGTAGACACCGTGGTTATCCATCACACCAACACGCCTTACTTCCTGTCAATGGATTGCGGCTATCAGATGAAGCAATCCATCACCAAAGTCGGCTACACCCGCCGTAGCCTCGATTCTATTTATATAGCAAACAACGAAGCCACCAACTATGGAAAGGAAAATCTTAAATTATTCTATTAGTCTGGTGCTCTGCCTGTTGACGTCCTTTCCGTTGTGGGCGCAGCAGAACACATCCGCGCCCCCCCGAAACAACTCCGCCCAAAAGGAGAAACAGGAGAAGAAGAAGGTGGTGCCGCAAAAGCCGCTGTACAATGGCGTATCCGTGGGTGTGGAGTTGTGGGGGCTTGCCAACTCGATGCTCGGCGGAGACTTCCTGAGTTCGGAGATATCGGCGGACGTCAACCTGCGAAACCGCTTCTTCCCCACCCTGGAACTGGGATATGGAACCACCGATACCTGGAGCGACAAAGGCATACATTATGAAAGCAGCGCTCCTTACTTCCGCTTCGGAATAGATTATAATACGCTCTACAATAAGCAACATGGCAATATGTTGCTCGTAGGATTGCGTTACGGCGCAACCAGTTTCAAGTATGACGTAGAAGCCCTGGGGCTGAAAGACCCCATTTATGGCGGAATGGTAGGTAACCCGAATCTGGAAGACGGAATCTGGGGCGGCAGTCTGCCCTATAATTACAAAGGGATGAAAGGTTCCATGCAATGGGCTGAGTTCTGCGTCGGCATTCGCGCTCACGTATGGCAGGCGCTGTATATGGGATGGTCGCTGCGCTTCAAGTTCAAGCTATCCGCCACGACCGACGAGCATGGCGACCCGTGGTACGTGCCCGGTTTCGGTAAATATGGCTCCAATACAATGGGGATAACCTATACAATAACCTATAAACTACCTTTTTAGGAATTATGACAGGGTTAGAAATCTGGCTACTGGCTATAGGGCTTGCGATGGATTGTTTCGCTGTTTCTATAGCCAGCGGAATTATTTTGAAGCAAATCCGGCTGAAGCCTATGCTTGTAATGGCATTCTGCTTCGGTTTCTTCCAAGCACTTATGCCCTTGTTGGGATGGATAGGCGCGAGCCAGTTCAGCCACCTGATAGAGAGCATCGATCATTGGATTGCTTTTGGTATCCTTGCCTTCTTGGGCGGGCGCATGGTAAGGGAATCTTTCAAAGACGAAGATTGCAAGCACGAGTACGATCCTACCAGCCTCAAAGTAGTGCTGATGCTGGCCGTAGCAACCAGTATCGATGCACTGGCAGTAGGTGTCTCGTTTGCATTTCTGGGCGTTAAGGAATTTTCGGCCATTCTTGCTCCCATCGGCATCATCGGGTTTGTGTCATTCGTCCTTTCGATGGCCGGACTGATGTTCGGCATCCGCTTTGGTTGCGGTATTGCCCGCAAGTTACGCGCCGAATTATGGGGTGGTATCATCCTTATTATGATCGGAACCAAGATATTGATAGAGCATTTATTTTTTAGCTAACCACCTGATAAACAAATACGATTATGGAGAAGAAAGTACAACGGAATTTTTTATGGATTGCCTTGCTGGTATTGGGAACCATCTGGATACTCGCCCGCCACAACCAATCAGTGCCTTACCAAACGGATAACGGACTGATATTCGGTACAGTATATAAGATCACTTACCAATCCGATACTAATCTGAAAGGAGAAATCGAAGCAGAGCTCAAGCGCTTCAACAGCTCCCTGTCTCCATTTGACGGTGTATCGACTATCAGCCGCATCAACCTGAATGAGGACATTGTTCCCGACACATTCTTCGTCAATGTATTCCGCCGCAGCATGGAGATATCCCAAGAAACTGACGGCGCGTTCGATATCACCGTTGCTCCGCTTGCCAACGCATGGGGATTCGGCTTCAAGCAAGGAGAGTTTCCCGACTCTGCCATGATAGACAGCCTGCGGGAGATTACCGGATATGAGAAAGTGACACTGTCGGCAGACGGTAAGGTGGTGAAGGAAGATCCGCGTATCATGCTCTCGTGCAGCGCCATTGCCAAAGGCTACGCGGTAGACGTCATAGCACAATTGCTTGAAAAGAAAGGTGTACAGAACTACATGGTCGATATCGGCGGAGAGGTCGTTGTTCACGGAAAGAATCCGAAGGAAGACCTTTGGCATATCGGAATCAATAAGCCGATAGACGATTCACTGTCGGTTAACCAGGAATTGCAGACGGTGCTGCAAATCACGGATGCCGGCATGGCAACTTCCGGTAATTACCGCAACTACTACTACAAAAACGGAAAGAAATATGCACATACCATCGACCCGCGAACGGGATATCCGGTGCAGCACAATATCCTTTCGGCCACTGTCATTGCCAAAGATTGCATGAGTGCGGATGCCTATGCCACAGCATTCATGGTAATGGGACTGGAGAAAGCCGAACAGTTCGCTGCCACGCATCCGGATATAGACGCCTGCTTCATCTATTCCGACGAAGAAGGCAAACTGCAATTATATCTGACGAAAGGGATGGAGAGGTATATTGCCAAATAGACCTCTCTCCACCCTAAAAGGGATCATAACCCCTTTATTATCTTCATCAGCTGTTCTCCCAACCCGATAGTGTAACCTTGTGATACAAAGACTACCCGGTTGAATGTATCGGCTATGATGAATATCGGCAAAGAGTCCTTGCTCCTTAACTTCATGCCATCCGCTATCTGTGCGGAAATACCGTCTGTATCTATGCCATACAGGATGGTAGAGGGTAATTCGGGGAATGCATCCTTGACGAATTTCCCGGATGCAGCCTCATCAGGGAAGAGCAATACCATCTTCCGTCCCCACTTTTCCATATCCGCCTTGAACGCGGCAATATCGCGCAAAGCGTGGTTGGTAGGTTCCTGGTTGACGCCTAATATACCGACTACGAAGTAGCCGCGTCCGCAGGCCTGCAACAAGCTTTGACGGGACGAAGTATCGTTCAGCGGGGCGAACAGGGATTCCGAATCGAAGTTGCCGATAACCTGTACCCCATCCTTACTTTCGCGCATCACCAGGTCGATATCAGTCGTTTCTCCCGGCAGTATGCTGAAGAAGGTAGCCTCGGAAAGCACTGCGCCACTGGCAAGACGGGTACCGGTAACTAAAATATAATCTCCGGCATCGAGCAATGTGCCTGTTTTCAGCAGGCTGCTCCAGGATGCGCCGGCATCCTCATCATAAGTCAGCAATTGAAGGCTGCCTTGCGGAGTCAGTTTGGAAAGAGTGAAGTGGGAGTAATATTTCGGATCGTCCAACGCCCGGATCGGTGTATATTTGGCAACCAACCTGCCTCTCGGTGCAGAAACCTGCTCAGTCGCCTCAAAGTTCACGTCGACCGCTCTGTCGTCTTCTATCAATTGTACCTTGCCTGTCACCTCTTCGATGCGTGCCGGAATACCCATGCTGCGAGCCATCGACACAAAGAAGATGTCGCGGCTGTGAGGATCTGCCACACGCGCTTTCCACACTCCTTCGGGAGAGATAGGCGCTCCACCCAGGTTGCAGTCTTTATCTACCCGGATGTTTGTTGCCACCCATGCCACCAGTTTCATCGGGTCTGCCACATAAACCTCAGCTTCATCTCTCGGAAGAATTTTGCTAAAGAATGCTTTGTACGGAGTCAGCATCTCATTGCTCACACGCGGATTGCGCACATATTTGCGGAAATACTCGCCGTTGACGCGTACACGAGACTGCATATGATCCATCAGCACTTCCAAACTAACGTCCCGAAGGTCTTTTGCCGAGATGCGTTGCAGAAGGTCGATACCGCCCTTCTTTGACTTTTCGGAGCGCAGACGCGCCATGAAGTCGGTAAGCACCCGATGGTTTCCGCGAGAAGCAACCAGAATCGCTGCTACCGCATCCTCGTCCAGCTTATATTGCTTCGCAAAATAACGGGCTGTTTCATCCGTCATGAATGTAGCGACATAGGCATTGCGGATGGAGTCTTCCTGCGCCATGCGGCGATCGTTCTCCGCCCGCTGTTCGGGAGTCACTTCGGGCAGATTGGCTGTTTCCACCGGGGGAACGATGTCAAAGTCTGCGGTAAAGCTGTCTCCCGCCTTCCTGTCGAGCGTCACCGTCAGTTCCGGCTGCTTGCCGAAGGAGAGTTTGGCGAAACCGAACTTCCCGTTTTTCGACGCCCACACCAGCATATCTCCCTTTCCGGCAGTCAGACCGCAAGTGCCGACGGCATCGGTGTGCTTCGTGGCTACCGTATAGAATTCGGCATAATTGTATAGTTTGAACTCTACGCATGCATCTTCCACCGGATTGCCTTGCTCGTCCTTCACCGTGACGGAAGCCTTGGCGGTAGGCGCGTAGTTGTCTATCACATTGATTTCGGTATAATTGGGAGTTACAGTCATCACTTCTTCCGCCCCTTCATAGCGCCCGAAGACCTTGGTATGCATCAGCATGCCCCGACTGGCGGGTGCATTGACCCAACCGAGATCGAGCACCGGTTCCGGTTCGCAAGCTCCGAGGAAGTGCCACTTGCCGTCCGCCCAGGCCTCTACCCACGCATGGTTGTCGTCGGTATGCGCCCAGCGGGGCGTATATACCTGCCGAGCCGGAATGCCTACCGAACGAAGTGCGGCAACGAGCAGCGTCGATTCCTCGCCACAGCGCCCGTAAGCCGTGCGCACCGTTGCCAGCGGTGAACTGGTGCGGGAGTCGGAAGGGGTGTAAATGGCTTTCTCGTGACACCAATGGTTCACTTCCAGGATGGCGTCGTAGAGGGAAAGGGACTTCACGCGGTCTTTCAGTTCTTCATAGAACACTACCCGTGCACTGTCCAGCGGTTCGTTGTTCACCCGCACCGGAAGTACGAAGTGCCGGAACACGTCCTCGGGAATCTGTTTTCCCCAAGGCATTTCTTCCTCTGCCCGCCGTGCGGCACGCACGTTCATCAGATGGAACTCCCCGGAATAATCGGCGATATCCGCCACCGGCATATAGGCATAGAGAAACTCCAACGCTTCCCGCTCATACGTCGTCAGGTCCGTATCGAAGATGGCAAACAGTTCACTCTGCGACAACAAAGCTTCTTTCTTCAGAAGGTCTTGTTCTACGCGTTGGCGATAAGAAGCATCCGTTATAAAATGAGAGTCACCGCAAGCAGTGAACAGGCATACCAGCCCGAGGATTCCGAGAAGTCGTGTAGCTCGTTTCATAATGCACATTATTAAGGTTGAGCTACAAATTTAGGGAATATATTCGGATTTTACTTCAAATGTATCACCAAAGTCGTATCTTCCGAAAACGTGAAACGGCATTTTTCGTAAGACGGCGGCCCCATTACGCCCTGCGCATCGTTGCTGAAGCCGAACTTCTCCGTAGGAATGCCGAAGGCGGCGGTGTCCAGTTTGGCATTGCCGTTCTCGTCTTGAAACAGGGAGATGGCATAAGTGCCGGCGGGAAGTCCCTGGCAGGGGATGGAGAGCACTTTGTCTTTTACGTCAATCCTAAAAGCAGTCAGGGGTTTCTTCATGAAAGTTTCTTCCGAGTTGTAGATGGCGACGTAGAGATGTCCTTCTACTTTTTCGATGCCGCGTACCTCGAGTGTCAAGTTCTGTGCAAACAGCAGCTGAGCCGCACCTTGCAATACAAATACCAGAAAAATAATCATTGTTCTCATTTTCGTTGTTATTTAAAGGATTAATAATAATATTCTACAAGATTACAAATTATATAAACAGCCGTTGCCTTAGCCAGCCTCAGTCGTTACTTTAGGGTACCTCAGTCGTAACCTTAGGGTGCCTCTGTCGTAACCTTAGGGTACCTCTGTCGTATAGTGAGACTACCTCTTTCTTACGTACTAATAACCAGCATATTACGAGAATATCGTTTCAGCGGTTTTATAGTCAATAAATCTGTACAAAGCGCACAATAAATCTGCTCCATGACTTTAGAAGTTAGATACATCATAAGCCGCCTTCTTGCCCAGTGTGATATAGACTCCGACATAGAAGAAGTGGTCGCTGGATGCCAGTATGGCTTTGTTATCTACTTTTCCGAATTCGTTCTTCCTGCACAGCACGTTGGTGGCGGAAGCATGGATAATCACCTTCCGGCTTGCCAGGAAAGTCAGTCCCAGGTCAAGGCTGTTATAAGGTTTCACTTCATCGTTCATCAAGCCCGGGCGTGCGGGATTGTGATAAGGCCGGCCGCTGCTGAAGCGATTCGTCACGCTGAGGATGGAGTGCAGGCGGGGGATGGAGTACTTCACTACCGCAGCCACGTTGTGGCGGGTGGCATACTGGGGAACGGTCATTTCAGTATATTCCTGATACTTGCGTTTGGAGATATTGTAGCTGTACGCAAGCTGGTATTCCAGATTCTTCAGCAAAGCCCTGTCACGAAAGAAGAGGTCGATGCCGTGGCTATGCCCGTAGCCGCCGGAAGTCAGAAGAGAGGCTTCCGCACCTGAGTTGGCGCTTGCTTCGGCATCGGCTTCCAACAGTGCCAGGCGGTCGTAATCCTTATAATAGAACTCGGCCTTGTAGAAGCGGCCTTCGTGCTCGTACTGAGCGCCCAGATTGTACTGCACGCACGCTTCGGACTTCAAATGGGGCTGACGTACCAGGTAAGTATTTTCCGGCAGCTGTGTATAGCGTCCCACGACGCCCGAAAGCATCACATCGCCCCAATAATAGTTCACTGCCAGGCGCGGAGAGAAGTTCATCTTCCGGTTGTGCGTGGTATATTCTGTACGGAAAGAAAGCTCCGCCTTCAACTGCTCCACCGGATAATAGGCGGCGGAAAAGAAACCGGCATTGACAGAGGGAGACATATGGTTACGGTCGTCTATCGTGTACAGCCGGTAGTGATTGTCGTAGCGGCGGATAAAGCTCTCCAAGCCCAGGTCGAGGCGGAATGCCGGAGAAAGGCGCTTGGAAGTCTTTACCTTCAGGTGCAATTCCTGCTGACGCTCCAGCCAGTTGTCTCCGGCGGCGGCGGCACTGCCTATCTTCTGTTCGTAGAAGGAGTAGGCTGCTCCTGCAAACCAGTTCCACTCACCCGAAGTGCGGCGGCGAAAGGTGGCATTGATATAGAGATTGTCCTCTCCCAGCCCGAACGGCCGGCGGTCGTCACCTTCGTAAGTGGAGAAGTCCGTACGGTCGTATTGGGCGTAAATCTTCAGTGCCGTCGCCTCATCGGGTGTATATCTGAACTGGGTGGCGCCGGAGAACATCCGGTAAGGGCGCTTGAAGTCCCTACGCCCGGAGTAGACTTTATCGTACAAGCCCAGGTTCTGATAATTCAGGTCTACGGAGAGCGAGCCTTCGTCGAAAGCGCGTGTGCCGCCACCGCCTACGCCGACTACGGAAGCATTCACTCCTACTTTATTGACCTTGCTGTAATCTTTCGTTTCCAGCGGCAGCACTGCCGAAAGCGCTTCGCCATACTCCTGCGAAGCACCGCCCGAAGCCAGGTTCACTCCGCTGAACATGAAGGTGGAATAACGGCTGCGCGCCGGGGTATTGATTCCGGTGGAAGTATAAGGATTCAGCACGTGCATCCCGTCGATATAGGTTTGCGTCTCATAACTGCTTCCACCGCGTACCAGCAATTCGCCGCTTTCGCCCTGTACCTGCGTACCCGGCAGAGTTTGCAGCGCTTTGTACAAATCGCCGTTCGCACCGCCCACCGTCACCAGTTCCACCGGACTCAGGTCGCTCCACCGGCTGTTGGCGGCAGGCGTCTTATGTCCCTTCACTACCACTTCTTCCAAGCCGATGCTGTCAATATTGAACTTCAGATGCACCGTGTCCGTCACCGCCTTTTGCGCAACAGAATATGGTACAATGAGCAAAGTGCCTAAAGCTAAAAAGAGAATTCTTCGTTTCATATCTATTTGTTTGTTTCGATTTCCATCGGCAAACATATAGGAAGAATTCCGGGCAAAAAAATATCCGGGACAGACAGCCCGGATATGTGACTAATGACATACGCCTTGTGACGAACAGCGTACTTCTGTGACGAATGACATACAGTTAACAAGGATATAGCTACAAGTTAACAAGGCATTTCCTCATCAACCCGTCAGCTCTCCCCCTCGTCAACTAAGATCCTTTTCACCTCTTTGGCATACGCTCTGGAAACGGGCACTTCTTCCTCGCTCCCCTCCAGCCGCAAGCGGTATCCCTGCGAGTTCCCATCTACTTTCACCACCTGCCGGATGTTCACCAGGAAGGCGCGGTGACAGCGGATAATGAAAGGACAGGCGGACACCGCTTCTTCTGCCTGCTTCATGGTGGCGCGCAGCAATTTCTGCATCACCTTTCCGCCCCCGGCAGAACGGTAGTTCACTTTCACATAGTTTCCTTCCGCCTCGGCATAGAGGAAACTGCCGGCGGCTACTTCCAGCATTTCTTTGGTTCCGCCACAGAAGGTCAAGACCGCTGAGGGCGTTTCTTCTTCCTTCCGGGTGTTCGCCTCTGTGGAAACAGAGGCCTTCTTTGAAAGAAGGAAATTCATTTCCGTTGCTTCCCTCAGGTTGCGGGTAAGCTGTATGTTCCGGTTCCACATGGATAAAAAGATAGTGGGAAAAGGTGCAAGCACTGCCACCCAAAACAGCGTCAGGAGAAGCAGTCGCCACTCCAGCCACATATTCCACTGCCACGACTGGTATATCCAAAGACCTATAGCTATCAAGAAAAGGAGTAAAAGGAGATTCAGTACATACCTGCCCAGTGTCCAGTTCTGCTCCTTATAAAAAGAGGGGAACAGTGCCGGCAACAAATAAGTACAAATGCACGATGCAACCACCGAAATAAGCGAAGAGCCGAAAGCTATGCCCAGTTTACTCCCCTCTATCTGCGCTATTCCAAAGGGCTGGAGCAAATAGAGTATCAGAAAAATGATGACCGCAGGTATCACCACCGCCTTCCATCGCTGATAAAGCACGGGATACGGGCTATGCAAAAGTTCTGTCAGTTTATTCATTGAGCTATAGCTTAATAATATAATGTGAGACAAAGATATGTTTATCTCCGCTTTCGAAGCAAAGATATGCAATAAATTTGTAATACGCAGATTGCAAAAACCACTATTTTCTGAAAAAAAAGAGGGAATAATGAAGATTTCTATGTTATACAACATATATTTCAAGAACAATTTGTATCTTTGCAGCGTTATAAGATAAAAGAAAAAGATGTAGAACCCGCTTTCCGAAACGCGGAAGGCATAAAACTAGACGATTATGAAAAAGAATGCAAATGAAATCTTTATGTTACAGTACCGTATCAAACGCTATCAAGCAATGGGAAACGGAACGATGTGCCAGGCATTGAATGGCAAACTGCAAAAACTGCTTGCAAAGCAGTCTCACATTACCATGTAAACAACACCTTTAAATAATATGAATAAGGGCGAGGAACTGAAAGTTCTTCGCCCTTTTCTATTTGTCGCGCTTCTCATAGTATATTTAATCAGATACAATATCTTTTCCGAAAGGCGTCAATGCCAGTGCCGCCAGTTTGAAGTGTTGCAGCCCGAAAGGAATGCCGATAATGGTAATGCACAGCACTACCCCGAAGACCAGGTGTGAAAGGCTGATCCAGATACCTCCCAGGAGTATCCACAGCACATTCATCAGCACATAGAGGCAACCGCTCGAACGCTCACCGCTACGTACCTCCTTGCCGAAAGGCCACAAAGCAAGCCCCGCCATCTTCAGCGTCTGCATTCCGAAAGGAATACCGACAATGGTAAACATCATCAGCAAACTGGCTATAAGATACTCTACAGCGGTAAAGATGCCGCCAAATATCAACCATAAGAGATTCATTAAACACCCCATCGTATTTTATCTTTATATTCCAACTACAAATATACACTATATTTATGAATTCAACCCATGAATATCAATAAGCTTTCCCCACCACAAACTCACTTTGCACTTTTACCTCTTTGCCATCCGCCGAAATGCCCTGTAAAGTGATGGTGTACGTTCCGTTCATATCGGACGTATAAAAATGGACGGCACCCGTAGCAGGAGTAATCGCCGGATTCCAATAAAGCGTATGGCGGAAATCGGGGATACGGGAGTTGAGTTGCCCTTCCGACCGATATTCGGGAGCGACAAATGCCGGTTGTTTCTGCGGAAACTCATAAGAGAATAATTGAGAATTTTCGTCCAAGCGCATATCGGGCATAGTACCTTCATGCGTCACGAGCGAAAGAATGCCGTCATACAGTTCGTCTCCAAAACAATATTTGCCGGTATACCGGTGTATATAGTGGAGCCGGCGGGCATCATAATCCAATATGGCTTCATGGTCCTGAATCGGCACTCCATCCAGCAGCACCAGTGTCTTCATCGTACTGAACCGCCAAACATCCGGTTGCAGTATCTGAATGATGCTTTTACCACCTATTTTACTGGCACGTACTCCCAAAACAAACTCAACCAACGTTTCGCGCACCGTGTTGAAGCGCACATACTCATCCAGATTATAGGCAGATGTAGGCGTAAAGCCATGCAATTGTTCCAATATTCCCCGCGTCTGCACAGAATCTTTCGGCAGAAGGGGATGTAACTGTGCACCGAAACTGCGCTCTATCATCGCATCTTCCCGGAACGACAAACGAAGTTTTGGCAGTGTCTTCGCCACAATCCCGGCAAAAGGAGAAACAAGCTCCACCCTATAGGGAACCTTCTCTTCCGGGAAAGCTCCCAGCACAATCTCCTGCATATCCGTTATTTCAGTAGTATAGAAAGCGTGCGTACCGTCGGGCTGAGGTTGCCCGTCGAAAACACGGATGTCCTTGCCCACACACGACAACTTCGCATTGACAGGAACAGATGTCGGTCCTACCAGCTTCCCGGTCACGATATGCCCTTCACACTCTGCTATAAAATGCCGGCTCGGAGCACGGTTATCGCCTGCCTGCCTGTCGGGCTGTGATGGAAAGCCGGATAACACGCAGTCTTTCCGTACCACGGACAAGCTCAATTCTTTAGTACCGGCGGGCAGTTTGGGCAGGGTCAGAGTTACCCTGCTGCGATTCCCGTATATCGGTTTGTCCGTCATCAAAGGTGCCGTTGAAGGTGCCTTGCCAACTGAAACGGTAGAAGTAGAATCGGTGATAAGTTCCACATTATCTTCCTCTGTAGCCTGAGTGGTATTCAGCAACGCAATGTACTTCTTGGGAAAACTGCTTTCCGGCCGGTTCCTCATATAGCGTGTGTATGCCGTAAGCTGATAAGCACCCGTATGCATGGTCTGGGGAAGCCTGATACGCCCCCACCCGTTTCCGTTCTGCAAATCAATCTTAGCTTGCGCATAGACTTGCCTGGTATCGCCGATTTCCACATAAGCCACACGGCTCAGTACGCTTTCGTGGAGCAACGGGTCCGTCACGCAAACCTTCACCCACAAATATTCTCCTGCCACATAACATTCCTTGTCCGTATAAATACGCATGGATTCAACCGTCTGGGCATATACCCCCAGTGCAACAATCCAACCGATGATGATAGCTATTATTCTTTTCATGCCATTCCGTTATTAATTGATATTTTCCGGCCAGAACGCAGGTTTATCAAGAGTAGCACCCAATGAACGTACATCCGTACACTCCACCGGAGCCCAGGCACATTCATCCCTCGGTCCGAATGCACTCCAGGCAACCAGACGATATCCCATCAAATACAATCCGATATCATAATGCTTACCCACAGTCTCCTTATCCAAGATGCTACAATCGCGCAAACTGACGTATTGCACCTCTTTGCTCGAAAAGCTGAGCCGGTATTCCGACACATTCATATTGACTCCCACATAACCTATCACCTGCTTATTCGGATTGCTGCACGTTATATTCGTAGGCAGTTCCGACGGTTGGGGAGCAAATATGCCACCCATTTCCTCACTAATCTTCACTTTCTCCTGATAATACTCATACTCGCCCTTCGACACTTTGCGCTGCCTCATCATCGTGCTGTAATAACAAGAAACGCGGTCATCGTGCGAAGCGATAGAGTATACCCGCTTCTCCTTCAGTTGGTTGTCCACAGTCGCTTCCGTAGTACCTATCATGGTTTCGGTAGACAGCACATGACACCACCCCTTTGCATAAGGAGGACTGGGATAAATGGTTACGGTATTGGTTTCGGGCTCATAATAATAGATAGTGGCATATTTCGCCCTCACCTCCCAATCTTCCTCATAGGTCCATATATAGTAGGCAGGTCCCTGGCTATGCATATCAATGCAAATATAGATATCTCCGTATTCCTTTGGCTGGTCGAAAGTAACGTTGTCTATCGCTTCCGTCTCTATCGGCTTTTGAGGGTCGGAGGTATAAGTATCTCCATTGTATACAATTTCCAGGCTATAGCTTACCTCTTTATCCAGTGTTCCAATGGCAACCTGGTACTTCCCGCTGCCCAAAGCCACTCCATCGAGGCGCGAGCCGTCGCTGCCCACCACACTAAGGCGGGCATTTACCTGGTTATAGTCTTGCGGCAGTTCCTCCTCATTCAAGGATATGCTGCGGCTCAGGTAGAAAACAACCGTACTGTCCGATATGATATTACCCTCTACGACAAGCAGCCCTATATTCTCGTTCGGCAGATTGGCATCGAATTTATCCACACAATTACTGATGACAAGCCCCAGCAGGCAGATCCATACTCCTATGCTGATTTTCTTCTTCATATCGCTTTAGAATTTTATATTATAAGTAACAAAAGGAATGGGGGCGCCGAAGATGGACATCTTGTAACCTTGAATCTTGTTATTCTCGGATACATAATAGATGGAATAGGCATTCCTCCTTCCGGTCAGGTTATAGACACCGAAAGAAATCGAGCTATGCGTCAGCAACGTCAGGTGATGGCTCGGCTCAACGTTGAACGACAAGTCCATACGGAAATAATCGGGGATACGATAACTGTTGCGGTCGGTGTAATAGACCTGCATCTTCTTCAGACCTTGGTCATAGTACTGTCCGGCAGGTATCGTAGTAGGACGCCCCGTACTATAATCCATATTGAACGACATACTGTACCGACGTGTAAACTTGTAGTTCCCCACCAGTTTAAAGTCATGCGGCTTATCATATTCCGTCGGATACCATTCCCCTCTATTCACAGGGCGGGTAATGCGCGGATCGTTCTGCCGCAAGAAGGTGCGGGAATAAGTATAGCTCACCCAACCGTTCAGTTTACCTACCGGTTTCTTCACCTGGAACTCAACGCCATAGGCATATCCCTCCGTATTGATAACGTCCGTCTCCAAATGATGATTCATCAGCAACTTGGCGGAACTGCGATAATCCAGATAGTCGCTCAATTTCTTGTAATACCCCTCTACTGATAACTCCAGTACCTGCCCCGGCGTGTTATAGTAGGCTCCTGCCGCTATCTGCCAGCCGGTTTGAGGTTTGATGTTAGGATCACTCAGCCTCCAGGTATCCGTAGGCGACATAATCGTAGTGTTAGATACCTTATGGATGTACTGGCGCATCGTATTGAAACCCGCCTTCACCGAGAAGTCGTCCGTAAAAGCATATCGCGCCGACAGCCGGAATTCCGGTCCGTGATAAGTCTTGATAATCTCTCCGTTCCCTGCCGTTATGGAATCGACCACCGAAGTGAGGGAAGGCAACGTGCCTTCCGGATATGTATAGTAAGTGCGCGGTCCCAAAGCGTTGAATATGGAGTAGCGTATACCGGCATTGACAGAGAACTTGGAAGTAATATCCCACTGGTCGCCCACATAGATGGCACTTTCCAGTGCTTTGTCCCGCTGGAGTTCATCACGCTTCACCAGGGAGCTTGCGCCCAGAGGTTCATAAGTTCCCGTATTCACGTTGTAAAGCTGGCTCATCAGTCCGAAGTTCAGTGCATGGCCATGACCGGCATCGAAAACAAAGTCCGCCTTTCCAAACCACTGGTTGATGGCAAAAGACAGCCGCGCCGCCGAAGTCTGTTCCACTGTCTCGTCGTTCAAATAGTCGTAGTGGTCGTAGCCAAAAGAGAAGTTTGCCGTCAGTTTCTCCGCAAAGATGCTTCGCCAGTTTACCGAGAAGTTCATATTATTATAGGCATACTTCTCATTATCATTAAAGGCAAAACGGTCGTGGCTATAATAGCCGTAGACATTCAGTTTGTTCCGCTCGTTCAGGGTATGCGAGAAAACAGCGCCCAAGTCATAAAATCCCGCCTTTCCGTCACGATAACCACTCTTGCTGGGCAGCGTCTTCATAATCCAGTCCGAATAGGTGGTACGCCCGCTCAGCAAAAGGGATGTTTTCTCTTTTATAATAGGAATCTCAAGATTCAGTTTGCTGGTGACAAGTCCGATACCTGCTGAGCCGGTGAACTTCTCCTTGTTCGCCTCCTTGCTGGTGATATTCAGTACGGAAGCAATGCGCCCGCCATACTGGCTGGGGATGCTGCTCTTATAAAGCTCCGCATCTTTTATCATATCCGAGTTGAAAGCCGTGAAGAAGCCGAAGAGGTGGTTGGGATTATAAATGGTTCCATTGTTAAGCAACAGCAGGTTCTGGTCGGCAGCACTTCCGCGCACGTTATAGCCGCTGGATGCCTCGCCCACCGTCTTGATGCCGGGAAGGGTCTGTATCATCTTCAGCACATCCACTTCGCCCATGGCTGTGGGGATGTTCTTCAGTAAAGCAGGCTGGAACTTCTCCATACCCAGTTGCACACTCTTCACATTCTGCACGCGGCCGGAAACGATGAGCACTTCGTCCAGCATATGATTTTCTTCTTCCAGCTCGATGTGTGCAATGCCATCATTATAAACCATGAATTGCCGGCGGGTCTCTTTAATGTTCATCCCGCTGATTTCGATAACATTATATCCCACAGGCAGCTTAATGGAGAACTCGCCCCGGGGGTTGGTAGTAGTAGCCACCCACGGCTCACGGTGTACAATATTGATGCCGGACAAATTCTGCCCGGTCTTGAAATCCATCACTTTTCCGGTCAGTGTCACCATATCTCCGGCAGCAGATTTATGCTTGTCTCCTATCTCATAGACTTTGTTTTCGGACGAAGAGTTCACCACAGGAATATAAGAGGATAGCTGTTCGTCACCTGCTCCGGGCTTCTCGCCTCTCAGCACCGGTGGCAGGGAAGTGGCAAGGAATGCTTCCGGCAGAACGAATATCCTGCTCTCATAAACCGTCACTTTATAGGAAGTTGCAGCCAGGGCCTGCCGCAAGTGTTCGGCTGTAGGTTCCTTTGTCTCAATCCGTTTCACAAGGAAAGGTTCCGTGATAGTGGTATAGATGCGGCAGGAAGTGCTTTTCTCCACAGCATCCATCAACTCGAATACAGAAATGCTATCGGTAGCCGCCGGCTGTTGCTGCTGCGCAGATGCAGCCAAAGGGAGCAGTATGAGAAGTAAGGCTACTATATACTTTATATTATGTGCTTTCATCTTTCTATTTCTTAGTGGATTAGAGAATCGGCATATTCTGCCAACATAGCCATGGAGCGTGCACGGTTATCTTCTCCGAAGTCCAGATGTTCCTGCCGGCAATAGGCTTTCAGTTGTTTCTTATAAGTAGGGAAAAGTTTCAGGAAACCGGAACGGGAAGTTATGGTACGGTCGATTCCATCCTTGTGGAGAACGAAGTAAACTTTCTTCTTGAACTGGCCGTAAAAGCGGTTATCCTTTTGCACCTGTACATCTACGGCAGTTACCAAATACTGCATCAGGCGCATTTGCGGACTGTCGAACAACAGGGCAGCAAACCTGTCTCCTCTCGGTATAAACTTCAAGCCGTCCATAATGAAGTAATCCACTTTCCTCATATCCGCCTGCATAATCGTCCGCTTTTCCGGAGTAGCTACAATCAGGCATTTCTGATACGTGTCATAGCGGAGCTGCACATCGGAGTAAAGCCGTCCATTGTAGCATACCGCCCCCTCACGGAGTTCACTGACACCCCAGTACGGATGATTAAGAAACTTGTTTTGATTGTAATTCTCCTCGACTTTCCCGGAGTAGAGAGCCGCGTAGCCGCCGGCTGCTTTTTTGAATTCATCGAATTCAGCCTGTTGTGCCCGAACTGAAGGTAGTATGCAGAAAGTGCATAGCAATACAAAAATGTGTGCATTTTTCATAGGAACAAATCTTAGAGAAAAGGTATCACGCCAAATATAGTACATTTTTCCGAATAACAAAAACATTTATAATCAAAATGCTATTATTCGCTTCCCCAGTCACTGAATTCAAAACTCAACTGCTCCCAAACACCGCCTTTCCCCTCTCCTTCTTCGCGAGGATTGGAGACGGAAAGACCTATCAGCCGGATGGGGTGATGTTCGTAATCCACCTCTTTCAGCAGTTGCTTTGCCAAAGGCAGAATGACATCAAGGGTTGTGAGTTCCTGCGATTGGGTGATACTACGGGTTATCTGCGTAAAATCGTGGAACTTGATTTTCAAGGTCAATGTATTCCCGCGGAAACCTTTATTATCCAAACGCTCCACAAGTTCCACCGCTGCATGGTATAGCTCGATAATCACAGAAGAGCGCTTGTTGATGTCCTTCTCCAACGTATGCTCGCAACCGATGGATTTACGGATACGGACAGATTCCACCAGGCGCGTGTCGATTCCCCGGGCAAAGTCGTAATAGATAGTCCCTGCTTTTCCGAATTCACGGGTCAGCATCTCCAAAGAGCGTGCACGCAGGTGTTCGCCGTTATGTATTCCCAAGGTATGCATCTTTTTGGCAGTCACGGGGCCTACACCCCAAAAACTTTCGATAGGTAAATGCGCCACAAAGTCCAGTGCCTGGGCAGGATGGATGGTACACAACCCGTCCGGTTTGCGATAGTCCGAAGCTATCTTGGCAAGAAACTTATTATAAGACACACCGGCAGATGCTACCAGATGCAGTCTCTCCCTGACTTTCCGCTTTATCTCCTTTGCAATATCCACTGCCAAAGGGATACCGGGTTTGTTTTCCGTTACATCCAGGAAAGCCTCATCCAAAGAAAGCGGCTCTATAATGTCCGTATATTCATGGAATATTTCATGCAACTGCCGTGAAACGGATTTATAAACATCCATCCGTCCCGGCACAAAGATAAGTTGAGGACAAAGCCGTTTAGCCTTCTGCGACGACATGGCTGAACGTACCCCGAACCGGCGAGCCTCGTAACTGGCAGCCGCCACCACACCACGTTCCTCGGCATGCCCCACAGCAATCGGCTTGCCCCGCAGTTCAGGATTATCGCGCTGCTCCACAGAAGCATAAAACGCGTCCATATCTATGTGTATAATCTTACGTTCGGTCATAACAGCTTCTGCGAAGATAATGCATTTTGCGGGTTTCAACCCGCAAATTTGAGTACTAATTGCGGGGCGGGAGCATCTTTTTTCTTCTATAAAGGTACCAATCTCCCTTCAACAAGATTTTGTTCTATTTCTCTTCTCCTTCGTACCCGGTCCGCTTCTTCTCCGCTTCTATAGGGGGAGAAAATGAGCGGACCAGGTACGGAGCGGATACGGACCGGGTACGGAGGAGGTGCGAGGCGGATAATTTTGTTCTATTTGTCGTTTTCATAAAGCATCCGTTCTCCAGTGGGGAAGTTTGCAACCAAGTTGCAGCTGCCATCCGCTACCTTTGCATTAGAAATTAAAAGAAGGAGAAAATAATATGAGTTGTAATTGCTGCTGCGCACACGAACCTGCGCCTATCGGACATATAGAAAAGAAGAACAGTTTCTTGAAGGACTATTGGAGAATCCTGCTTTCGGTACTGCTGCTTTTCGGAGGAATAGCCATGAATGCAATGGACATCGCTTTCTTTCAGGAGAAGTATGTAGCCTTTGCCTGGTACATGCTTGCCTATCTGCCGGTAGGTTTGCCGGTATTGAAGGAGGCTTGGGAAAGCATCACTCAAAAAGATATATTCAGTGAATTCACCCTGATGTCCATAGCTACGCTGGGTGCTTTCTATATCGGCGAATACCCGGAAGGTGTAGCCGTGATGCTGTTTTATTCGCTGGGCGAACTGTTCCAGGAGAAAGCGGTGGACAAGGCAAAACGCAATATCGGTGCGTTACTGGACGTCAGACCCGAAACGGCAACGGTTATCAGAGAAGGAGAAGCCGTTGTAGAAAATCCCCGCAAGGTAGAAGTAGGCGAAACCATCGAAGTGAAAGCCGGAGAGCGGGTACCGCTGGATGGCATCATGCTGGGTGAGGTTGCCGCTTTCAATACCTCGGCACTGACGGGAGAAAGCGTACCCCGCAATATCAGAAAAGGAGAAGAAGTGCTGGCGGGGATGATTGCAACCGACAAGGTGGTTCGGATGAAAGTAACCCGGCCCTTTGAGAAGAGCGCCCTGTCGCGCATCCTGGAATTGGTGCAGAATGCATCGGAACGGAAAGCACCGGCAGAACAGTTTATCAGGAAGTTTGCACGGGTTTACACTCCGATTGTCACCGGTTTGGCGGTGTTGATTGTATTGCTGCCTTTCCTCTATTCATTGGTAGATGCACAATTTGTGTTCACGTTCAATGACTGGCTGTACAGGGCACTGGTATTCCTGGTTATCTCCTGCCCGTGCGCGTTGGTGGTCAGCATTCCTTTGGGGTACTTCGGAGGAATCGGGGCTGCTTCCCGTCTGGGAGTTTTGTTCAAAGGCGGAAACTATCTGGATGCCGTCACGCAAATCAATACAGTGGTATTCGACAAGACGGGTACGTTGACGAAAGGAACCTTCGAGGTGCAGTCCTGTCAAACACAGCCGGGCATATCCGAAGAGAGATTGATACAACTGGCGGCTTCGGCAGAGCGCAACAGTACACACCCCATAGCCAAAGCAATTGTAGATTATGCCGGACAGCGGAATATAGAACTGATACCCACGGAAGAAGTGACGGAAGTAGCCGGACACGGACTGGAAACTGTCATGGACGGTAAACGCGTTTTAGCAGGAAACACACGCTTGCTTTCCAAGTATCAGATAGAATATCCGAAGGAACTGCAAGCTATCCCCGATACGATAGTGGTCTGTGCTGTGGGAACAGAATACGCCGGGTATTTGTTATTATCGGATACGCTGAAAGAGGATGCTTTCAAGGCTGTCGAAGAACTGAAAGCCTTAAATATCACAAATATTCAGATATTATCGGGCGATAAGCAAGCCATTGTCACTAACTTTGCAAAGAAGTTGGGCATCACGCAGGCATACGGCGATTTGTTGCCCGACGGCAAGGTGAAGCACATAGAGGAGTTACGCCGGGATGCCGGAAACCAGATAGCCTTTGTGGGCGACGGCATCAACGACGCCCCGGTGCTTGCCCTCAGCAACGTAGGCATTGCCATGGGCGGACTGGGCAGCGATGCCGCCATCGAAACCGCCGACATCGTGATACAGACCGACCAGCCGTCTAAAGTAGCCACCGCCATCCGTGCAGGCAGGCAGACGCGACGGATTATCTGGCAGAACATATCATTGGCATTCGGAATAAAACTGCTCGTTTTAATCTTAGGTGCCGGCGGACTTGCCACCCTGTGGGAAGCTGTCTTTGCCGACGTAGGCGTTGCCCTCATTGCGATACTGAACGCTATACGCATACAGAAACTGATAAAATAAATAAGGAGTCATCAATGGACGAAAAGAAATACTTAGACCTGCTTGCCAAAAGGGAGATACAACCCACAGCCATACGCATCCTGGTGCTGCAAGCCATGATGCAGGCCGACCGGTCTGTCTCCCTGCTGGATTTGGAGAATATACTGGATACGGTGGATAAATCGACTATCTTCCGTACCATCACCTTGTTCCTTTCCCATCACCTGATACACAGCATCGACGATGGAACCGGCTCGTTCAAGTATGCCGTATGCAGCAACAATTGCTCCTGCGAAGTAAACGACCTGCATACCCACTTCCATTGCGAAAAGTGCAACAAGACATTCTGTTTTACGAATATACCTACCCCGGTAGTGAAATTGCCGCAAGGATTCACGCTAAACAGTATCAACTATGTATTGAAGGGGCTTTGCCCCGATTGTGCGGCAAAGGCGGAAAAGTAACACTACATTACCGGAGGAGCCCAGTTCCCCCCTTTTGAAAACTCTATAAGTAGCATGAATAGGGGCAGATAATCTTTCAGCTTTATCCTCAATATTTTCAGCGCCTGCTGTATTCGATAGTCTACCGTTTTGGGAGAGACATTCAGTAATTGTGCAATCTCCTTATAACTCATATCCTTAAAACGATTCATGAAAAACGCTTCCCGATAGGAATCGGGAAGTTCATCCAAAGCCTCTTTCAATCGTCTGCTCAGTTCATTCAGCTGGCAAACATCCGTTTCGTGAAGCATCGACATAATCCTTTCGGAATAGATGGCATGAGTACGGAGTTTTGCCTCATTATGGGCAATGACATTCATGGAACGATGATAAACCGCCTTGAAAATATATTGGCTAAAAGAATATTCGATGCATTGTGTCTCTCTATTCTCCCACATCCAAAGCATAACATCCTGTACGACCTCCTTAGCATCTTCCAGACCGACAAACTGCCGTGAGTAGGTGCATAGAGGAATATAATACTTCCTGAATAATGCATCAAATGCTTTTCTGTCTCCTCCCTGCATGGCAGATAATAAGAAACGGTCTTCTTCTGGGTTGTTCTTCATATATAAGCTCCTTAATAGAGCAAAATTAGTCTTTTTTTCTGTTTCTACTAAAAAAAACGCTTTTTAGTTTAGGAACTTGCCGGAGAAACTTGCCATTAATATAAAGGCTATAGCAATAAATAGGTATTATGATAGAAAAAGAAGGTATAGAAGAATTATTGTTTCGGTATAATAAAGGTGAAACATCGGCCGAAGAAAATGCAGTTATTGAAAACTGGATGGAAGAATCGGAAGAGAACCGTAAGTTGGCTAAGGATATACAAAGGATCAGCTTTGCTGCCGATATGTCACAGGTTGCTTCCCGGATAGATCAAGAAGCGGAACTGGCAAAGATCCATTCCAAAATGGGAGTTAGAGAGAACAATAGGTATCTGATGATAAGTAGATGGATGCAGAAGGCTGCAGCAATATTATTTATTCCTATTCTGGCAGGGTGGGCATTACAAATATACTTAGACCGTGAACCTCAGACAACGCCTCAGATGATAGAAGTGAAAACAAGTCCCGGCATGACAGCTTCGGTAACGCTGCCGGACAGTTCGGTAGTTATTCTAAATTCATCTTCTGTGTTGACTTATTCTTCACTGTTTACAGGTAAAGCCAGAGAAGTGAATCTATCCGGAGAAGCTTTCTTCTCAGTGAAGAAAGATGAAAAGAAGCGTTTCATCGTGAACACGTCCCAGGGAGCATCTGTGACGGTTTATGGAACCGAATTCAATGTGGATGCATATAGAGGCAGCAAAGAAGTGCTGACAACATTGGTGAAGGGCAAGGTTGGACTAACATTTAACAGTGGCGGAAAATTGAGAGAGCTCATCATGAGCCCGGGAGAAAAAGTCGTTTATAATGTAGAGCAGGAAACAATTAAGCTCTCCAGGGCTAACATAGATGTGGAAACTTCCTGGAAAGATGGTCGCCTGTACTTTAGGGATACACCATTTGAACAAGTGTTGAACAGTCTGAGCAAACGCTATGGAGTGGAGTTTGTTTTCCAGAAAGAATCATTGAAGAAGTATTCGTTTACAGGTGTATTCGTCAACCAACGTTTAGAACGTATTTTAGAGCATTTCCGTTTAGCGTCAGGCGTCAGATTCAGATACTTGGAAGATAAAAATATCCATAGAGAGAAACAAGTGATAGAAGTTTATTAACCCTTAAAAGAAATAGTATGAAGAATAGACGAATTTAAAAAAACATGCAGGAAGATATTAGGCGTATCTCCCCGCATGAAAAACAGTAACTTTTAAACATCTGTTTAGGCGACAGATAAAGTAACTCTAAGTTTTATTGAAAATCAGTACAAAATTATGAAAAAACACCATTGTATCCAATCATTTGGGACAAAAAATGCCCTAATGAGAGGTTTTAACAAGATTCCTCTTGCCATGAGAATTACACTTTTTATGCTGTTTTGTGTTATCGGCTGTATTTCTGCCAATAACAGCTATGCCCAGAATACCATGCTGAACATTGCTTCACAAGATAAAATGGTCAGTGAAGTCCTGAATGAAATTGAACAGGAAACGGAATTCACCTTCTTCTATAATAATAAGGAAGTGGACGTGAAACGCCGTGTATCTGTTCAAGCTAAGTCCGAAAATATATTTGAAGTCTTGGATAAGATATTCAAAGGAACCGGAGTAGTTTATAAAGTGCTGGATAAGAGTATTATTCTTTCTAACAAGTCTGTCAACGCCCCTTTAGCATCTGCACAGCAGAAGGGAGTTATCCAGGGAAAGGTTCTCGATAGTGCCGGAGAGGCGATTATTGGTGCCAATGTCATTGTGAAGGGCACTACCAACGGAGCGGTAACAGACATTGACGGAAACTTCACACTCAATGCCGAAGAAGGTGTAACACTGCTTATCACCTTCATCGGATACAAAAACCAGGAGTTGGTTGTAGGAAAGCAAACTACAGGAATCGTAATTACGATGCGTGATGACAATGAGCTACTCGATGAAGTGGTCGTTGTAGGTTATGCAGTAGGTAACAAGCGTTCTGTATCCGGTGCAGTAGAAAGAGTGACGGCGGACAAAATGAACAGTGGTTTCGTTGCAACTCCGGTGGATGCAATCCGAAGCAAAGTCTCAGGTCTTACGATCTCCCAGAATGGTGGTGACCCCACCTCTACCCCTACCGTGCGCCTGAGAGGTACTTCATCACTGACCGGCGAAACAGGTCCGCTGATTGTCATCGATGGTATGTTTGCCGATATAGACATGATGAATTCGTTGGCAACAAGCGATATAGAAGAGATTACAATTCTGAAGGATGCTTCTGAAACAGCACAGTACGGTTCCCGCGGCGCATCAGGTGTCATCGTGGTCACCACGCAAAAGGGTAAGGAAGGCGTGGCAAGAGTTGACTACACTGGTCAGATGGGAGCTTCCGTAGTTTACAAGAATCTGGATATCCTGACTGCCGATGAATGGCGGGCAGCCAATACTGCACTGGATGCCCATGGCGTTGACCATGGATATTCCAATAACTTCCTTAAGGAGATTCAGAATGATGTCGTTCTCCAACAGAACCACACTGTTTCCCTGACAATGGGATCACAAAAGGCGAATATGCGTGCTTCTGTCGGCGTTAACACCCGAGACGGCCAGGTGAAAGGTACAAGCAACAACAACTATAATATGAAGTTGAACGCCAGTTTGAATACATTGAAGGATAAAGTAACGATTGAACTTGGGCTTCTCGGTTCACGCCGCGACAGAAAAAGCAGTTCAAGTCAGAACCTGTATTATTCCGCCTCGCAGTTCAATCCTACTTACCCGAACTTCCGTAACCCGGAAACCGGAGAATGGGACTATGACCCTGCAGCACAGCAGATTACCAATCCACTCGGACAACTGGAACAAGTAAGAGATATGGAGAACGAGCGCGCTACTGCAACAGCACGTGTGACTTACAAGATTATGAAAGGATTTAATTTCAGTGCTTACGGTTCCTATAATTATTCGAACACCCTAAATAAAGAGTATACTCCCAACAACATTTCACAAGGGCAAAGCACCAACGGTTCTGCAAAAATTACCAATAGCAACATGAGTTCTTTAATGGGTAATCTTCAGCTGACATATATGAAGGATTTCGGCAAGCATTCATTCAACGTTCTTGCTTTGGCAGAAGCAATCCGTGATAAATACTTCAGCTTTAATGCCGGAGCTACAGGTTTCGACACTAATTACTTCCTTTATAACAATCTCTCGGCAGGCGCAAATGTAAGTTACGGCAGTGTAGGTTCCGATGCATACGAAAATACCATTGTCTCTTACATGGGACGTTTCAACTATATGTATGACAGCCGTTACGTTTTAACCATCAACGCCCGTACAGACGGTTCCTCAAAACTTGGTAATAACCATAAGTGGGGGTTCTTCCCTTCCGTATCCGTGGCATGGTTGATCAACAATGAAGCCTTCATGAAGGATGTTGAAGCAATCAACAACTTGAAATTGAGAGTCGGCTATGGCGTATCCGGTAATCAGAATGGTATCTCTGCATACAGATCACTGGCTGTCATGTCGCCGAGCAGCTTGACCAACGTCAATGGTTCCAATGCCGTATCATTCGCATACTCGCGTAATGACAATCCTGACTTGAAATGGGAAACCAAATATACTTTCAATATAGGTGCGGATTTGGGTATGTTCGACAACCGCCTGCGTGCAACAGTCGATTATTATCGTTCAACTACCAAGAACCTGCTATACAGCTATTCTGTTCCTGTACCTCCATTCCTTTACAATACGTTGCTCGCCAATATCGGTAAAATGACGAACAGCGGTTTCGAGTTCTCTCTTTCCGGCGATATTATCAGGGAAAAGAACTGGGGCTTGACGATCGGCGGTAACGTTGCTTACCAAAAAAACAAACTGGTTTCTCTGACCGGCAAATACAATGGTGAACTTCTGACTCCTGCACAATATGTATCACGTAACAGCGTTGACAATTGTGGTGGTCTGACTCAGAATACGGGCGTTATCTATATGTCCGAAGGTGAACCTGTCGGTTATTTCCGTCTGCCTAAATTCAAAGAATTCAATGTATCGGAAAACGGACATAAACAATTCGTACTCGTAGACCAGGATGGTGACGGATACGTAAGAACAGCGGATGACAGTGCTGACCGTGTTAATTGCGGACAGGCCACTCCTAAGTTCATCATGGGTAGCAGCATCCAGGTTCGTTATAAAGACTTTGATCTATCCACCCAACTCAGCGGTGCATTCGGACACAAGATTTACAACGCTACCTCAATGTTGTACTACAATATGGCGAACTTCCCATCATATAATGTACTGGCAGATGCCGTAAACAAGCAGATTTATGACATCCAGCTTTCTGACTACTGGTTGGAAAAAGGTGATTATGTGAACATTGACTACATCTCACTGGGTTATAATGCGCCACTGAAGAAGCTGAAACTTTCTTCATATCTCCAAAAGCTGCGTGTGGCTCTCTCTTGCAACAATGTTCATACATTTACCGGTTATAGCGGTATGACTCCTTTACTTGACATCGGTTCCACCGCAGGTGGTTTGGACGACCGTGGCATCTACCCGATAAGCCGTACCTTTACATTATCATTGCAGGTATCTTTCTAATGAGAGTAATACAGAATGCATGATGTTAAATACTAAAATGATTTTATTATGAAGACAAAATTATATAGCACATTAATAGGCTTACTGTTACTATCTTCTTGCTCCTTGCAAGAAACCCCTCTAAGTGAAATTCTGGAAAAAGATGCTTACAAGAGCGAAAAACTTCTATATATCAACACAGTGGGTACTGTAGTATCCGGACTCGGGACAGTATTCAAAGGAAATACGGATGCGCTCTGCACCATTCAGGACATAGCAGGCGGTCAGCTTTTCAACCCCGGCCGTGGCGGTGGTGACTGGCAGGACGGCGGAAAGCACCAGATACTTTTTATGCATGGATGGAAGGATGACAACGGCTATATAGCCAATGGATGGAACGGAGCCTGGGGCAAAGTTTCTGCCATAAACAAAGCCATTGCAACCATAGAGAAATATAAGGAAGATTATCTGGACCCTACAGATCTGGAAAACTGGATATATGAACTTCGTGGAATGAGGGCTATTTTCTACTGGTACCTGGTCGACATGTATGGCAATGTGCCCATTTGTAAGAGTGCAGACCAAACCGTATCAGAGACTGTACCCTCAAGCCGCCAGGACGTTTATGAATTCTTGCGCGATGAACTGACCGAAGTTATTCCACACCTGGTAGAAGCTAAGTGCCAGGATGCCAATAGTGATTACTATGGCCGTGTAACCAAAGCCGTAGGATATTTCATTATGGCACGTGTTGCCTTGAACGCTCCGGTGTATCTGACTACCGATACCAAAATCTTCGCTACCAATTCAAGTGTTGCAGACATCGAATCTTATATTAATGCAAAAGGTAAAGAAATCCAGATTTCCCTGGACGGTACTTCACGTAATGCATGGGAAACCGTTATCTACTGCCAGCAGAGATGTGCGGAACTGGGCTACTCACTTCAGCCGAGCTTCGCTGATAACTTCTCTTATACAAATGATAAAGGTAATGAAGAGAATATATTCGTCATTCCCCGTAATGATACCTCTTTCAAGGTAGATGACCAGGATTTGCAGCGTTCACTTCACGGGAACCATGGCGTCTATGTCGGTATGTCCGGTTGTTGGAACGGCCTTTCCGGCACACGCGCCACAGCATTTGCCTTCGGTTATGATTATGACGGAGACACTGATTTTGACCCACGTTGGGAAGATACATTCTACTATGGTTTCCCTGCCGGAGAAGCAAACAAAGCAAAAATCAAGTCCGGTTATACCTATGCCGGAGAGGATGATCCTGATGGAATCAAGAATCAGATCGAATACGGTTATTACTATGTGCACAAAGCATTCAGTGAACAAAGTACAGAACTTGCCGCACTTGGTTACAAAGGTAGTGTTTACGATGTGTACCTCAAATGGGGCGGTGCACGTTACAAAAAGTACCAGTACGACCCTTCATGCAGCAGCATGCTCCGCTCTAATGCCGATTTCGCGATCTTCAGATATGCCGACCTTCTGCTTGCAGCAGGCGAAGCCAAATTCCGTAACGGTGAAGACGGATCTGCCGAAATCAATCTGGTGAGAAGCCGTGCCCATGCCACAGCTGCTTCCAATATAGATATGGAGTTCATTCGTCAGGAGCGTGTAAGGGAACTCTGCTTTGAAGGCATCAACCGTACAGACGAGATTCGTTTCGGAACATTTACCAAGGAGACTGTTGACCGTCACTACGCCATGATTCCATTCTCTGATGCATACGGCAAGTATCAGGCAGACAACGACGGGCATACCATTCTGTTGGCTATTCCTTCAAGTGCTATGCAGACTAATCCGAATATCAAACAAAATCCCGGTTATTAAATACATATATTTGTAGGACCATTACTAATTTGAAAGTATATAAATTATGAGAAAGTATTTTTTGAGTTTTATCCTCGTGGCCCTTTCTTCTATCTCCTTTGCACAAGTCAGCACTTCTGCTGACGGCTTCACTGCAAAAGTCAAAGGAGTTGATATCAAGGTACAGTTCTATTCTCCTGACATTGTCCGGGTGTTCAAAACAACATCCACCAGCAATCTGGAGAAGAAAAAGAGTTTTGTAGTAACCATGAATCCCCAGACAACTGCGCTATCGGTCTCACAGCAGCCCGGTAAGGTAATAGCAAAATCATCCGCATTGGAAGTCAGCCTGAATTTAGAAACAGGCGGCATCCAGTTCAATGACTTGAGCGGCAAGCGCATTCTGGCGGAAAAAGACTATGGGGTGCAACTCATGCCTGTCAGCTTCGTACAGCGTATTCAGGCCCCTCCTGTTCAGCCACAAACAAATCCTGCCGTAACTCCTACCCAAAGTTCTCCGGGGCAGGATACTCCCGGAATGGGAAGACGCCGCATGATAATAGAAGAATCCAATGAAGTTATCCAGGAGTTCATATTGGACGAGGATGAAGTGATTTATGGTTTGGGACAACATCAGGGTGGTCTGATGAATCAAAGAAACCAGCGAGTACATTTGGAGCAGGATAATATGCAGATTTCCATCCCCTATTTTGCATCGGTCAAGGGGTATGGACTTTATTGGGACAATTATTCCATCACCACCTTCGATGACAGTCCTATGGGTACCTCTTTCCGCTCAGAAGCGGGCGAAGCTGTAGACTATTACTTCCTTTATGGTAAGGATGGTGACGGAACAGTATCATTGCTGCGCCAACTTTCGGGTCAGGCTCCCATGGTTCCTCTCTGGACACTCGGTTTCTGGCAATGCAAGGAACGCTACAAATCCAAAGAAGAGATTGTTGAAGTTGCACAGAAATACCGTAACTTAGGCGTTCCTCTGGATGCTGTGGTTCAGGACTGGAAATACTGGGGTGAAGAGAATGAGAACTGGAATGCACTGCAGTTCTTAAATCCTGAATTCTCGAATCCTGACTGGATGTTCGAAAACCTGAAGAAGTTGAAAGTAAACATGATGATTACGATCTGGCCCAGTGTCGGTATTAATACCGATATTTACAAGGATTTGGCAGCTATGGGTGCTATCTACCCGATGCAATCGTCTCCAAAAGAAGCCAAAGTATATGACATCTTTAATGAGAAAGCGCGTAAAGTCTTCTGGGACTACATGAATAAGAATATGTTCCAGAAAGGCATGAGTGCTTGGTGGATGGATGGCAGTGAACCTGAATTCTATAATACCACCCAGGGAGATTTCAACCTGCAGACTGCCGAAGGCCCTCTGCGTAACATAAGAAATACCTATCCATTATTTGTAAGCAAAGGTATTTATGATAATCAGCGTGCCACTACCTCCGACAAACGTGTCTACATCCTGACCCGTTCCGGTTATACGGGCTTGCAACGCTATGGTGCAGGTTCATGGAGTGGCGATATACGCGCCAGTTGGGAAGTATTCAGAAAGCAAATCCCTGCCGGTCTGAATTATTCTATCTGCGGAATTCCTTATTGGAATACCGACATCGGCGCATGGCATCCTTTCGAAAGAGTATACCGCACGGCACATCAGGATCCGGCATACCAGCAAATCTACTGCCGTTGGTTCCAATTTGCCACGTTCAATCCTATGATGCGTTCTCACGGAACAGGTTCTCCCCGTGAAATCTACCAGTTCGGTAAAAGAGGATATTGGGCTTTTGACGTACAAGAAAAGTTCCTTAACCTGAGATATCAGATGCTGCCCTACTTGTATTCTACTGCATGGCAAGTTACGAGCAAAGGCTATTCCTACCTCAGACAGCTTTCAATGGAAGCTCCTAAGGACAAGAATACCTACGACATCTCAGATGAATTTATGTTCGGCAAGGCATTCCTCGTAGCTCCGGTTCTGGAAGAGAATGCAACTTCCCGCGAAGTATATCTGCCGGACAATGGCAAGTGGATCGACTTTTGGAACAACAAGGTATATGAGGGTGGACAAACCGTCAAACGTGACACTCCCATTGATATCATCCCGGTATTTGTAAAAGCCGGTTCTATCTTGCCTTTGACTACGCAAAAGGTGCAATATGCTAATGAGAAGAAATGGAACAAACTGGAAATCAGAGTATATCCTGGTGCTGATGGCGATTTTATCCTTTATGAGGATGAGAACGACAACTATAACTACGAGAAAGGCGCTTACACTGAGATTCCTATGCATTGGGACAATACATCCGGCACTCTTACTATCAGTGCACGCAAGGGTGATTTCAACGGAATGCTGAAATCCAGAAGTTTCGTAGTCAATGTAGCCGGAAAGAAGGGTTCAAAGACAGTAAGTTATAATGGTAGTGAAGTAAAAATCAAGATCTAAAGATTAAGGATAATGAAAAAAGTCGTATTTATTTTATATGCTTTACTATTAGCATGTACTGTTTCGGCAGGAAACTACAAAAGCTTCAAGGTATCTGTTTATACAAGAGCCTATGAAGTAGAGAAGATGAAAGACCTGCAATGGCTGGATT
>OGZX01000726.1_pt1 | contig 38062 bp, 41 predicted proteins | sample 1576881 | NCBI WGS metagenome assembly OGZX01 (sample SAMEA3541542, study PRJEB24748) | human gut metagenome | biome: human gut; feature: human-associated habitat; material: faeces | place: China | collected 2012 | reverse complement strand
TGCGCATGTCGAGTTTGTGTCAAGTGCGCGCAGACACAAATCTCGCGATTGAAAATTTTATTTTTCAATCTTATCTCCACTCCGCTGATACGCTTCGCGCTTTTTCAGAAAACGGGACTCCGTCAAAAAGGACGGCGCCGTCTCCGGCTCCGTCCCCCACTGCCCTGAATCAGGCTTCTTCTTTTACTTCAGCTTCCACTTCTTCTGCAGCTCTGTCTTCGTTGATCTGCTTTGCTTCTGCCAGAACATCTCCAGCGTTTTCCTGAACTGTTGTTACGGTCTTCATAACGCTGTCCTTTGCGCGAAGCGCTGCTGCGGTACACTGTACGTATGCTTTCTTCGCGTCTTTGCTGGAAAGGATCTTGATTCCGGCTGTTCCGAACAATACGCCTCCTAAAAATAAACCGATTTTCTTTGCATCAGATGCTTTCATCATGTTCGTTTCCTCCTTCGACCGGCGCAGGATACGTCTATACTACCTGTCGTACGGCATAGCTTTCTTTTGTTAGTCATCATTGACTGCAAACATGGTAGCACGCTTTTTTTCCTGTGTCAATTACGACTTTATTCCTGCTTTCCGAACACAATCCGTTTCCCGATAAAAATGATCAGAAGTGCTGCAACGCCCACCAAAACGATTGTGCCGCCCGGCTTTAGACCCAGATAAAACGCCGCAAACAGCCCGATAATCATGAACAGTACGTTCAAACCGACAGCGTACCATACAGTCTGTTTAAAGTTTTTTCCCAGCTGCATCGCACAAGCTACCGGAACGACCATCATCGACGATACCATCAACGCACCGACTGTCCGTGCTGCGACCGAAACCGTCACTGCAATCATAATCGTGAAGATAAAATTGACGACGCCGACCGGCACGCCCGCCAACCGTGCGCTTCTTTCATCTAATGAAATATAAAACAGTTCTTTATATAGAAGCAAAAATAACGCAAGTACCACAACGGACACCACGATGACTGAAATCATCTCGGCATCGCTGATCGCCACAATGCTGCCAAACAGAAAGCTGTTAAAGTTTGCCGAATTTTTCACAAAACCGGACAACACACCCGCCAGACCGATTCCTGCTGACATGATAATGGATATCGACATTTCCGAATAGCGCGGAAGCTTTCTGCGGATCGCCTCAATGCCGAAGGACGCTGCCACACAGGCTGCTGCTGCGCCCGCCACCGGATTGACACCCAGCAAAAGTCCTGCTGCGACGCCGGCGAGCGACGTATGGGAAAGTGCATCGCCGATCATGGAAAGACGTTTGCAGACAACGACCATTCCGACGCAGGGCACGACCGCCGCCAGCAAAATTCCGACAACAAACGCCCGCTGCATAAACAGATACTCAAAAATTCTCATGCCTGCCCGTCTCCTTTCCCAGCTTCCTGTTTTACCTTTCCGTCCTCCAGCACCCAGATATCATCTGCATAGGACGATGCACGTTTGAGGTCATGCGTCACCATCAGGACGGTGATCCTTTTCTCCGCATTGATTTTTTTGAGCAGTCGGTAAAAGTGTGACGCATTTTTTTCATCCAATGCCGACGTCGGCTCATCCAGAATCAGAAGCTTTGGCTCATTGACCAGGGCGCGTGCCAGGAGCACTCTCTGCTGCTGCCCGCCAGAAAGTCTGCCGATCAAACGGTTCTGGTATTCCTCCATGCCCACCTGCGCCAGCGCAGCTCTTACCTGCTGCCGCTCTTTTTTCCCCGCAAACCGGAACAATCCGATCTGCTTATATAAATTTGCGCGCACGATTTCTTCCACGGATGCCGGAAAATCCTTCCAGCCACCCATCCCGTTCTGCGGCACATAACTGATGCTCGACCAGTCTTTAAACTGTCGGATGTCCTGCCCCAGAATCTCAATGCTGCCGTCGCTGCTGCCTTCCTCCTGATCCCCTTTGTGGCTTTCCCCGATCGGGAGCTCTCCTAATAAAAGTCTTAAAAGCGTCGATTTTCCCGCCCCGTTTTCTCCTGCGAGAATCGCCAGCCGTCCTTCTTTCAGGCAAAGGCTGACGCCGTCCAGCACGTTTTCCTTTCCATAGGAAAAGTGCAGATTTTTGATTTCTATCGCATTCATATGTCTGCTCCTTACCGCAAAGCTTCTGTCAGCTGCTGCAGATTTTCTTCCATAACGGAAAAATAATCTCCGCCGGTTTCTTCCTGTCTGTCGCTTAGGCCTTCCAGCGGGCTGAGGGTCAAAAGCTTCACGCCGGTTTCCGCCGCTACCGTTTCCGCCGTCCTCGAGCCGGACAGCTCTTCAAAGAAAATCGCACGGACGTTGTTTGCCCGGACAAAATCGATAATATCTGCCATCCGCCCCGGGTCGGGTTCGGAATCCGGCGACATACCCTCGATGCTCACCTGCGTCAGGTTATAACGCCTGCACAGATATCCATACGCCTCATGCGCCACAACGATGTTTCGCTCCGACAGATTTTCCAGCGTCATCTGATAGATTTTGTCCAGCTCGTCGAGCTGTTTTGCCCATTTCTCATAATTTGCCTGATAGTCTGCGCGATGCTCCGGATCCGCCTCGGAAAACGCTTCGCAGATATTTTGCATTTCCTGTTTTGCGTTCATCGGGTCCAGCCAAACGTGGGGGTCGTACTCGCCGTGCTCGTGGGCGTCATGACCGTCCGGTGCGGCGACAACAGTGTGGTCGGCGGCATCGTCTTCATGCGCGGCGTCTTCTGCATCCGCGTCATCATGGTCGTGGCTGTCCTCTTCGTCCTCATCAGCATGCGCGGCCTCATGGTCGTGACCGTCCTCTTCCTCTGCGCTGCGCAGCAGGCTCACTCCCTGCGACGCTTCCACGGAAATCAATTTTTTATTGGAAAGCCCCGCCAGAACGTCCGAAACCCAGTGCTCCATCCCCGCACCGTTATAGATAAAAATGTCCGCCTGCTCCATCCGGGTAATATCCTTTGTGGACGGCTCCCAGTCGTGGGGCTCTGTACCGGACGGCACCATGCAGGTCACCTGGACGTGCTCGCCGCCGATTTTCTGTGCGAAATCGTACATCGTATAAAAACTCGCCATCACCTGCAGCCTGTTGGGATCCACCGGTTCGTCAGAAGCTTCCGTGCCGCAGCCGACAAACACTGCGGTAAACAGTAAGCACGCGCAGAGCGCCAACGACGCACGACGCAGGATGTCGCTTTCCGATACCCGTGTGCAGCGCAGCTGCGGCATTCTGATGCCGGAAATCACAGCATGCTTCCCGAGTTGCTTTTTTCTATTTATCCTCATTTCTATCCTGCAGTCCTTCCTGTGTTTCCCTGAATTTGCGGCACTCCCGACAGCAGCCGTAAAAGATCAGATGCGAGGAATCCAGCGCAAAGTCATGCTCCTTCAGGATATGTTCGGAAAATCCATGGAGCTTGTTACATTCCAGAGGAATGATCTTCCCGCACTGCAGGCAGACAAGCCGCCCCGGGCTGCCCGGCCTCAATTCTCCGATATAGCGGTACTGCGCGCCTGCGCCGTCCACTGCCGGAATTTTAATCACTGCGTTCTCCTCTGTGAGACGGTCGAGAGCCCGATAAACCGTCGTCTGTCCAACGTGAATTCCTTCGGCTTTGAGACAGTCCATACACTGTTCCGCTGTCACAAACCGGTCGCTGTGTTTTTCCAGACAATCCCGGATCAGCTCCTGTTGCTTCGTTCTGTATCTGACACGTTCTGCCATTTTTCTCTCATTTCTGCGCACGCTTTTTGTGCATGCCGAGTTTGTGTCAAGTGCGCACAGACACAAATCCCGCGATTGAAAAATTTTATTTTTCAATCTTCTTTCCCTATGAACCGCAGCGGTTCATTTTGAAATTAAAAATCATTTTCAATTTATTATATCGTTTTTTTCCACTGTGTCAAGTGGAAGAGACTGTGATAACTAACGATAGGACTTGTTTTTTTGACAAAATAACGGATAGAGAATATGTGAGACTTGTAATATCATTATCCTGAATTATTCACGGAACAGTATCTGAACTGGTAACTGTACCATGAATCCAAAAATTGACCCATGTAGCCTAAATATCGCTCAACCAATCTCCAAAAAGGGGATAAAATCCCTGTGGCAGAGTTCTGAGCGGTTATTAAGCTGTCAAGGTTCGTTAATAGTTACTATTCCAGCTGTATATTCAGCTTACCGATATTTGAAAGTGTCTCATAGAATTCATTTTTATGAGGGCAGCTGCTACACAGCTTGAATGTGATATATCTTGCTGAATGAACTACTTTTGCAGCAATCTTCAGCAGTTTTAAACGGACGGTATCAATGCGTTGTTTGCGCATGTTTGTGACAACAAAGGTGTACATGTAAACCATCTGGTTTTCCGGCTTTTCAACCTTGCATACCACACGCCGTTCGTAAGGCCATGACTTTGCTTTGTACATGAATTCACCATAAACTACCGTATAATCCACTTTGTTATTCCTGGTGATTTCATCAAGCTCATCCACAAGATAGGATGCTTTTCCGCGTAGGATGCCATTCTCCTTCGGCCGGATCACATAGCTTGTGCCGTTTTCCTCGCACTGCTTATATAGATCAAGCGTAGAAAAACCACTATCACCACGAAGCAGAATAGGGATTTCCGGATAGTCATGCAGATATTCACCCAGTACCGGCTGTAAAAAATCAGCTACTCCGGTGCAGGAATACTGTGTTCCATCACGCAGCTGGATCTTTATCAGATCCCCGGTCATTCCATCATAACAGACAAGTGGATGCTCTTTTTTCATTCACTTGATAGGTGAAAAGCAATATTCAGCTAAAATATAGTAACTATGTGGCTTTCAGCCGCTTTCACGGCTGTGCTGTGAATAATATAGGTATAATTTGTTTTGATTAAATTTTTCTACTAGTTCTGGAAACAATGTAATGGTATCGCCTAAATATTTTTCAATGTATTTTATAATTTTATTTCGATAATTTTTCTCTAATTAAAAACAGCACTTATATTTCAGAGCTCTGTTCCTGTTTTTAAGAAGGGAGAAATTATGGAAAATACAAAAGATATGGAATTTGAGAAAAGACGAATAGAAAATAAAAGAAGGAATCTGCAGTATAATTCCAGATTCATGTTAATATTTATGGGTGCGTTTATCGGTTCTATAGTCGGTTTTTCCTCTTTCCGGTTTTTGACGTGCCATCCTCGGGATGGTATATAAATAAAGGTGGAATGCCCAATTTCTAAGCATTCCACCACGTCTTATCATAGAAGAACCCCATTTACAGACTTTTCTTCATACTCTCTGAAATACTATTTTTTGATTATTCCGGAACTCTTTGGTTCTTCCGCAAATTTTAGCAAATTACAAAAAACAACTTTAAATATGCGGATATATACTGGTCTCCACAGGCTGGTACATGTTCAAATACTATATTTTGCGGAAGAACCCTAAAATTGACCCGCTTTTTCATTGAATTTTGACCTACCTTAGTACCCGAAAGACTGAATTGCTAAGGTAGGTCAATTTTATCTGTCAGAGACAGCCAGTTATAAAAATCGACTGTCTCCAAATATTTTTGCTGTGTATGCTATAAAGATGTATTTTATTCCTTCCCGGTTCTCTTCAGCTCTTCCACATACCACAGCGGCGGCTGTGTAAAAGCTTCCGGAGAATTCTGTTTTCCTGAAACAGCAATGTAGTCCGCTGTGCTGTATACGCTCCCGTCCTCATGGAACAGACCGTTTATTGTTCCATTTATCCTCTGAGCTGGCAGATAAGCCGGTTTAACCATAAGCGACCAGAAGAAACTGCCAATGCCGCTCTGATAAACAGCTTCTGCCAGAGAAGAAAGATACGGGATTTTATCTTCTTCTGGAATTACCCTTTGATCCCATCCGGGTCCGCTTATCCGCAACCGCTGCCACTCTGAGAGCCAGACCGCCTTCCCCGTCATTTCCTGCAGGCTGACAGCATCTCTTAATTTCTTCTCAAAATTCTCTCGGTCAGAGGGAAAATTATCATGAAACTGATAAACTTCAATCCATTGAGCAAAATACAGATTATGCTGCAGAGAAATGCAGCCTATACTGAGAGGCACTCTCTTTTTCATATCAAATGCCGTCTTTGTAATGAATTGAGCAAACGGAATGTCTCCGGTTTCTTCATGGGGTTCGTTCATCAGCTCTATGGCCGCCAGACGTTCATCATCGGCATAGCGCTTCATAAATTCACGGGTATATTCAGCCGGTTTTCCCCACAGCTTTCGGTTTTCTGTAATTTTACGTCCAGGCGACTGGATACAGGCTGCTGTTTCCGGATCCTGATCCAGCATGTTTTCCCGAGACGGCTCTCTGCCGCAGTTTTCAAATAAGATGGGCATCACCAGGATATCTTGTTCTTCTGCCACAGACAAAAGGCTTTCAAACTTCTTCCAGAACAGCTCTGCTTCCTCCTGCCAGTACTCGTAGCTTGTAAAAATGCGTAAAGCGTTCAGTCCAGCGCTTTTCGCATATCCAAAATCTCTTGCAATTACCGTTCTGTCAAAATACATCCAGGTTTGATATGCATTGTAAGCGCGTGATGGAAAATACACCGCTCCTTTTATTTGTTTATTATGATCCATATTTTCCTCCATTCCCAAACTTTATTCTTTTACTCTTCTGCTTCATTACAGCCTCTGTAGTTTCCTCTCTTATACAGACAGGGGCGTTCGCAGGGCAAGGTTGTAATCACATCGCCGTTTGGTGCCGTTTCCGTCAGCATATGCCATTCACATGGATCAAACCATGTCCCGCTGAAATATTCCGGCCCGTGTCCGCTGCAGTTAATGCGGTAATCATACAGTAGGGACAGTGTAAAATTCGTACAGTTCTCTATATGATACAGGGAACCTCCGGGATATGTTGAAGCGTCCCCTCCCTGAGAGAACACCGCAATATTGTCTGAGTCCCGGATCAGCAGATCGGGGGAATTGCATTCACTTTTCAGATTATAAATCACGATGTTTCTGCAGTTCAGAATGTCCATCTCATAATCAGCTCTGGAGTGTTCCACGTTACAGGCATAGATGGCAAAGGGCTGCCGTGTCCCGCGAATGCTGAGAATCCTGTAATCCTTACCGCCCTGAGTAATATCGCACCAGAAATTGTACCATCTTCCTCCGCCGTTCCCCGTCACCAAGATCCACGGATGGCTCCGATTCTCCGTAATCCAGGTAATGCGGTATCCCACATCGGCATAAAAGGCGAAATTCCGCAGAATTGAACCTCCTGCCACACGCCACCGCAGCGCATAAATGCCGGGCTGTTTTCTGGAAGTAACGAGACCGCAGTATGCCAGTATTACAGATGCATCAGCAATATCCGGCGTATCTATCGCTGGTACGTTTTCCTTTTTTTCTGCAAAGACTCCATCCGGTATCTGCGTAACAAGAATCTGAGAAAGTCCCTGTGCAACACCGATCAGTTTTGTATCTTTCTTCAGATGAAGCGTGTCCGTAATCCGATCACATCCTTCTGTTTGTCAATTCCTTATACCTGTAAAATGATCACACCACAGGAAAAAGCAGTCAAGGGGGAATTGACTGCTTTTTTCCAATACTGAGAGATATGAATGATGGCGGGGTGAAAGTCCCCGGCATCGCGACTTAAAGTATGGTATTCACCTGTTCCTTATTCATCCATTTCTGGATATTCTCAAATACAATTTTTGCCCTGATCTCCATGGATTCATCTGATGCAAAAGCAATATGGGGCGTAACAATTGTATTAATGCTGTGTAAAAGAGGATGATCCATGGGAAGAGGCGGCTCCATTTCAAACACATCTACCCCGGCACCTCTCAGATAACCACTGTTAAGGGCATCTGCCAGTGCCTTTGAATCCACAATAGGTCCTCTTGCCGCATTGATCAGAATCGCTCCCTTTTTCATCTGTGCAATTCTGTCCTGATTGATCAGATTTCTGGAATCCTCTGTTAAAGGACAGTGCAGTGTCACAATATCTGATTTTGAAAGCACCTCTTCCAGGGTACCATAATGTAAATATTCCGGCGCATTCTTCTTCGGGAACAGATCATAGGCTGCTATCTCACATCCGAACAGATGGCAAAGCTCTGCAACCCTGGAACCGATAGCTCCTGTTCCTACCACACCTACTGTTTTTCCTTTAAGCTCTCTTCCTACCAGTCCATCCTTGGTCATTCCCTTTCTGCAGCGTTCCTCTACCTGCGGTACATTTCTCAGAAGAGAAAGCATCATGCCAAGTACAAGCTCTGCCACAGATTCATTTGAATATCCGGAAGCATTGCTGACAGCGATCCCTTTTTCTCTGGCTGCCTGCAGATCCACATGATCCACTCCGGTAAATGCCACATCAATAAACTTCAGGTTCGGACAGGCAGAAATTACCTTACCGCTTAATGGCATATTGGCAATCATAACGATATCTGCATCCCCGATCTCCTGTATCTGTACTTCAGGATCATCATTTCTTTCATAACACTGAAAGCTATGTCCTTCCTGCTCAAGTATATCTGTATATTTCTTCATACATTCCTTTGAAACTGACAACGATTCTAATAAAACAATCTTCATTCTGCTATCTCCTCTTATATTTCTGCCCCCAGTCTTCTGGATATCTTTTTTGAAATTTCCAGCAGATAGGGAACCTTTTCCTGAATATTTTCAAGTGTCATCCTGGTCGTCGGTCCGCTGACACTGAGTCCGGCTATGATCTCACCTGTATAATTTCTGATCGGGACAGCTACACAGCGCATTCCCATTTCACATTCCTCATCATCTGTAGAATAACCACACTCTCTGGCTGTTTCCATTTTATTAAAAATCTCTTCCATGGTTGTACATGTATTTTCAGTATATTTAACAGGCTTATTTTTCTCGTAATAATCGCACAATTTCTCCCATGGATGATTCAGCATGAAAAGCTTTCCAACACCTGTGCAGTATAAAGGCGCTACTTTTCCGATTCTCTGCGTTGTGCATAAAGCCTGCCGCTCACACTGTATCACCTCAAGATACACAACTGACATATTTTCTTCTTCAGACAGATTGACTGTCTCTCCGAAATACCGTGATACCTCTTTCATAAAGGGCAGGCAGATATTCCTGATACTGGTATGCATTTTAATATTATTCGCTATTCCACACAGCTTGTACGTCAGCGAATATCTGCCCGTATCATCCTGAACCACATATCCTTTATTTTCAAGAGCCATCAAAAAGCGCAATGTTGTACTGACATTCATAGATGCCTGACTGGCTAAGCTCTGCAGCTTTACCGGCTCCGACCATGTAGATAATAATTCGATCAATGTCAGTAATTTTTCAGATGACTGATTTGCCTCTGTCACTTTTCTGGCTGGTTTAATATTGGTCAAATTGTTTCCCTCATCATAAAAAAGACTCTACATCCCTGCGGATCCTTTCAGCATCCTCTTCTGTCAAAGCAATCTCTGCTCCCTTGATATTGCTTTCAAGATGCGTGATCTTTCTGGCTCCACAAAGAATGTTTACTCCTGGCTGCTTTAAGATCCATGCTATTGCCAGATGCTCCAGCTGACAGTTATACTTTTCACAGAGATCCATCCACGAATCAAACATCTGAAGCATCCTCTCATGACACTCCTTCTTTCCCCATGGCTTATTGACAAATCTCTTCTGATCTGGTGTATCCCGTTTCTGCCGGAACTGCTCTGTCAGCACACCCTGCTCCAGGGGAGAATAAGCCTGTAACAGAATTTTTCTTTCCTGACATACCGGTAACAGCGTTTCCTCCACCTTTCTGTCTAAAAGGCTGTATTTTTCCTGAATGATCTCAATATCTGCATAAGTACAGTATTCATTCAGGACCTCCGGATTCATATTTGAAGCTCCAATTGCACGGATTTTTCCTTCCTTTTTCATCCGGTTCAGTTCATCCATCGTTTCCTCTACAGGAACAGCGTATGTTCCAAATACCGGATAATGCACATAGTAAATATCAATATACTCTGTTTTTAACCGTTTCAGGCTATTTTCCAGATCTTTTCTGATGCTTTTTGCTGACAGATTTCTTACAATCCTGTGTCCGTCTCTTTCCACATGCAGCTGTCCTATATTTCCCTCATCCCAGCTCAGTCCGCATTTGGTTGAAAGGATAACCTTATCCCTGATCCCCTTCAAAGCCTCTCCAAGAATCTCTTCACTTTTTCCCATTCCGTAGGCAGGAGCAGTATCAATCTGTACTATCCCCATTTCCACAGCTCTCCGTGCTGTATCAATTGCCTGCATTTCATCTGTCTTTCCCCAGATTGCATCACCACCAAAGGCCCATGTTCCAAGAGACATGACAGGTATTATAATTCCACTTTTATTCAGCTTCAACTGTCTCATATATCCTGTTCTCCTTATCATTCCTTTACGCCGCTTAACATAACACTCTGTACGATATATTTCTGTAAAAACAGGTACACGATCATAAGCGGTATTGCACCAAGCACGGAAACTGCCAGTCTGGGTCCCAGATATCTTGCGGTTTCTGAAGCATTAAACATAGCAAGACCAACGGATATGACCTGTTTTTTAGGATTTGAAACAACAACTAACGGCCAAAGGAAATTATTCCACTGGTTCACAACCTGGAAAATAACCAGCGTTGCGATGACCGGTCCGCATAAAGGAAGAATGATCTTTAAAAAGATATACCATTCTCCCGCACCGTCAATGGATGCTGATTCCCTCAGGGAATCCGGTATACTGTCGATAAACTGTCTTGCCAGAAAGATCCCATATGCCCATGCAAAGGAACCTAAAATCAGCGGCCACCATGTATCCAGCATATTCCAATCACGATACTGTAAAAAAAGAGGAATCATACGCACTTCAAACGGGATCATCATGACCGCCAGAACCATGAGGAACAGAATTCCCTTACAAGGAAATTTCCCCTTGGAAAAAGCATAACCGCAAGCCATTGCAGTAAAAACAGATATCGCTGTGTTGATCAGTGTCAGCAAAAATGTATTGATATAATAACGGGCAATTGGAATTGCCTCCAATGCATACTTATAATTAAAGACAGAAAATTCCTTGGGAATAAACCGGGGTGGATTGGGTACCACGTCTATGGTCGTTGCATCAAAGCTCATGGAAATTGCCCAAAAAATCGGAATCAGTACGATTACCAGTGCCGCTCCCAATATCGTTATTAAAACAGCCTGACTAAATATCTTTTTCTTCTTCATACGCAAGCACCCCTAAATCGTTTTCGTTACCTTTAAGTTAATCGCAGTAACCGTAAATACAATAATAAATAAGATAACCGCTCCGGCACAGGACAATCCATAGCTCGGATTTTCAAAGCTGTACTGATATATATACATCAATATCGTCTGTAAGGATCCTGCCGGCTTACCGGATGACGAATTTCCTGACAAAATATACAAATCGGTAAATCTGCTGAAGCCGCTGATAATACCTGTTATAAACAGAAAGATGAAATTATTACGCATAAGTGGTATCGTAATATACCGCCATCTCCGGAAGCTGCCTGCACCATCCATCATCGCAGCCTCATACAGCTCAGTAGGGATAGACTGAAGCCCTGCCAGGCAGATCAGCATGTTATAACCAAGTGTAGTCCATATCTGGATAATGCTTGCCCCTACCTTTGTCAGAGAAGGATCTGACAACCAGCCAATCTCTATTTTTTTACCAAGGATATTAGAAAGCGCCAGATTGATCAGGCCGTTGTCCACCTGTAATATGTACTGGAAGATCAGCACGATGCTGACTCCTGTTATAATATTAGGCATATAGAATCCAAGCCGGAATACCGTTTGTGCCTTTTTGTTCCTTACCCCGTTTGCACCACAGGCAATCACAAATCCCAAAGGAATTGCCAGTAATGACATTAGTGCAAGGATCAATGTATTCAGTATCGATTTTCGAAAGCCGCTGCTCTCCAGCAGCACCTTATAATTTTGGAAGCCCACATTACTCTGTATTTCACCGATCACATTTACATCGTGAAAGCTGTAATTCACAGCCTTGATCGTTGGGATATAAGTCAGAATCAAAAGGCAGATAAATGTCGGTAACAGAAAAGTCAGCCAGATCAGATTCTTTTTCCATTTATAAACATTTTTCCCAAAATTCCGAGATCCAATTTTTTTATTCATCCAATCTCTCCCTTTCTGTCTGGGATGTGCGGGCTTTCACACACGGTGAAAGCCCTGCTCCATTTTTGTTTCTTTATTGATAGGATGCCGCCTGTTCCTCATAAGCAGCCTGAATATTTTCAGCAGCCTCCTCCGGTGTCAGATCACCTGCAAACATCGCAGACAGTCCATTTGCCTTGAATGCATTGGAGCTTCCAAGGAATGCATCATCATACTCACTTGCAAAAATAGTGAAGTTATCGGGTGTAGCTGCCAGTGTATTGAAGAATACATCCGCAAAAGGAATATTTTCAGCTGATAACCGTTCAATAGCCTCCTTGTTATTCGGGATCTTACCGCCTTCCCAGCACCAGTCTGCAATGTCCTGATTTGTTGCCATCCATTTGATGAATTCCCAGCATGCTTCCTTATTCTGTGCATTCTTTGCGATTGCCATATTCCAGTCACCGGTAAAGTTTGCCCAGCCCTCACGTCCATTTTCCAGTACCGGAGAATATGCATAGCCATAACGGTCTGTCAGACCAAGGCTTTCTGTTTTCTGATAATTGGATACCAGGTTCTGTGAATACCACATAGCAATATTATTATTTTCTGTTCCAAAGTTTTCTGCTCCACGTCCTTCCAGGAAGCCCTTAGGACATGTCTTTGCCAGTTCATTTACAAATTCGAAGCCCTTCAGTGCTTCAGGAGAAGTATAGTTCACCTTCGTATCCATCTGCTTGTCTGCATATTCAATTACCTTTGTATCTTTTGAAAAATAGTAGCCGATCATGGAACGTCCTACCCAGTCACTGCTTGCACCGTCAATATAATAGCCATATGTCTGCTCACCAGTCACCGGATCTGTACCTGTCATTTTCTTTGCCGCATCAAGCACATCTTCCCAAGTCCATGTTTCATCAGGATAGTCAAGTCCATAATCATCAAAGATCTTCTTATCATACATAATAGATGTTGCTGCTGCTGTGATCGGGATACCGGTAGGAACCAATTTTGTGTAATTGGACTTATCTGCTCTTCTGTAGGAATATTTCAGTAAAAGTCCATCCAGGAAATCTCCGTCCTTTTCCGCATAAGGTGTCAGATCTTCTACTATATCCACAATACTTGCACCATGTACAACAACGTCAACCTGGTTTGCTGCCGCTACCGTTGTCAGCTTTGCCTGCCAGCTGTCCCACGGAATACCTGTAAGCTGCAGCTCTACATTAGGATGCTCTGCCTCATATAACTCCTTGATCACATAGTAACCTCTGACTGTCTGCTTGGTAACAGGATTTGTTGTATCATTCTCATTTTCCATGGGTCCGACAACACGGATAACTATCTTCTCTCCTGAATCCGATGCTGCGGTTTCTGTACCTTCCTGCTGCTCAGCTGTGTCTGCTGCTGTGGTGCTTCCTCCATCCTGTGTACCCTTACTGCTGCCGCACCCTGCAAGCAGCATTACTGCTGCAAGTGACAAAGCCGCTACTGCTTTCATTTTTCTCTTCATAACCATACCTCCTTTGATTGTGTGACAGTTCCTATAGACTGTCGTTTTATTTATTTTCTTTTAAGCTTCACATGTGTACTGCCTAACGGTGGTACCTCCACCTTTATCGTGTGTAATGTTGTGTCAAAATGGATATACCCGCCCGGTGTATATCGTTGAATTGCATAATCATCATGAAAACAGATATCGTCTTCCACGTATAATACCGGCTTTCCATAAAACATATTTCCCATATTGCCAAGCCCGATATGCAACGTGCCATCCTCATGTATCTCATACTGATAAATCTGTCCTTCTGACGCATGAGCAATATTTCCGCATACCCTGTTCATTAAATGTGCATTCAATCTATCTACATCATCCGGTAATTCTTCCGCAAAGCTTCTCATTGTGAATTTAAAATTCCACCTTGCCAGGGTCTTTGGCCATTCATAGGAACGACTTACATACATTCGTAATCCTGTATTCTCCCCTGTTTTCCTTATCGTTGTACCTGCATAAATCCCAGCCTCTGTCTGAAGCCCTATAAGCACCTGTGCATCTACTGCCTGGAACAGTGCCTTGTCTTCCGTTCTGCTTTTGGTGTTATAAACCGGCTTTACAGAAACAACCTGTTCTACAAACTTACCATCCTTTACACAGGCCAGTGCATCACAGTCAATGCCCTTCCAGTATTTCTCTATTGCTTCCTGATCCAGACAGAGACAGTCAGCTTCCTTCGCTTCCGCTCTTTTCAGTCCCAGCTCGCGGATCAGATATTCATTATCGGTATTTCCGATCACAACGATCCCGGCTCCCTGCCTGTTCTTCTCAAGAAGTGCCTCAACCTCTTCATTGGTGATTCCCATAGGATTGACAAGAACGTATCCGTCTGCGTTACTTTTCTTCAGATTCTTACTGTTAACAGCACAGTGGATCGATGCACCTGCCATAATGGCTCTTAATCCCGGAGCTGTCAGCTCCCACCGTTCGCCCCTGTCCAAATGATACTGATACACTGCATCTGAAAATACAAGCACAGGTCCGTTTGTTTTCAGAATGGGTTCTTCAAATCCTATATCCCATCTGTCCTTCAGGAATTTCCAGTCCTGCTTCTCCAGGTCTGTTCCAAAAATAAACTGTAGTCCCTCTGTTGCGCGGACATAATTTCCTTCCTCATTGATAAAGGTTGTACTTGGCAGTGACAATGACTGTCTTTCCAGCGCATTTGGCATATCCTTAACTGCAATCCAGTGCTCCGGTGCATTGCAGGTGGCAATTGCCCAGTACAGATGCAGATCCGGTGCATATGCCCTGCTTGTCACAAAGCTGACAATTTCACCGGCTTCCCAAACATACAGCCACTCACCGCCTCTGTGTCCCCAGTTTTCCTCTCTTGCCTGGATGCAGACTGCACCCACACCGCTTTCGGACAACAGCTTATAATCCACACCGTAGTCATAAATTGCATCTACAGCTCCTCTTGCCCATGGATCCATGGAAACAAATTCTTTTCCATGCTTTTCCAATCCCTGTTTCATTTTTTTAAAGAAAGAAGCCCACCTCTGCGCATAAAACTTCATCCAAAGAGACCGATTCCCGGGATCATTCCAGATAAAGTCTGCCTGTTCAGACGTCTTCTCACCCTTAACCTTTATTCCTGACCAGGTTTCAAACTGATCGATCATATCCGGATGGAAATCTCCATCCTTCAGCATAACGCCAAGACCGCACCAGCCATCCCCTGCCAGAAAGCCATCCATATGAAAATCCTCCAGATACCTGATCAGATCTTCCAGAAATACATCTTCATAGTAGCGTCCATCCGGAAGCCTTCTCAGCGGATTAATGGATCCTGTACTATTCCTTAAGGAACCGCCATCCCTTGTCATGATGAAAATATCATATTCATCTGCATGCTCCATAAGCCATTCTGCTCTGGTATTGTATTCATCATGTATATTCGGCTGGGCAAGTGCACCAAAGAAAAATTTGGTTCCTGCCTTATGCAGTTCCTCTACCAATCCGTACAGCTGCCTCTGACTCCAGACGTTACCACCCGGCATTTCTCTTTCGCATGTCCACAGGTAAGGCACTGTCGCATTATCAATGATCCCGTTATAGGAATGAACCTGTTCTACAGAGCATTCCAGCAGGGTAACAGCATCTGGAACAAACCCAAGCGTTTCCAAATAATTATGTACCCCATAATCCTTCTCCCTGTTGTCAAATGCCCTTAAATCGAGCGAATCCAAAATATGATAATTCATACCTTCACCTCACTTGTTTCTCAAATTTCATTATTTGAAATTTAATTTCATTTCTTAATCATAGTATATTCCATGCAGCAGAAAATGTCAATCAGATGCTTGTTTTTTTACTTTGTCAAAATAGTATTGTTCCACTTCTCCGATCCGTTTCACCTTGGGAAGTGATCCTCCGCCAGAGAACTCTGCTTTTAGCCAGATATCAACCAGGCATTTAGCCAGCTCCTTCCCGATCACTCTTTCTCCCATGCAGAGGATCTGTGCGTCATTGCTTTTTCTGGCTCTCTCTGCAGAATACGGGTCATGACAGACTGCTGCCCGTATCCCCGGGACTTTATTGGCCGTAATAGCCATTCCGATTCCAGTTCCGCAAACCAGAATGCCCCGCTCATATTTTCCTTCTGCTACTGCCTCAGCTACCTTCCTTGCTATATCTGGGTATAAAACAGTTTCTCCCTCTGCCGCTCCGTAATCTTCATATTCAACACCGATATCAGACAAATGCTCCATTATCGTCTTTTTCAGCTGATATGCTGCTTCATCACAGCCAATTGCAAGTTTCACCCGATCACCTCCATTATACCGTCTGCAAAGCTCTGAAGCAGGATACAGCAGGATACAGCCCCGGCATCCAGTACACCTCTTGACCGTTCCCCAAGTCTGCTGGCACGTCCGAATTTTGCTATCATATCCTTCGTGGAATCTCTTCCACTCTCTGCAGCCTTTTTCATCTGTACAAGGGCAGTCTGCATATCCGCACCCTCCTGGCCGGCTTTTTCCAAAGCCGCCACTGCAGGTGTCAGTGTATCCATCAGCGTTTTATCTCCTGTTCTTGCTCCAACAAGCTCTTCCAGCTCCTTTTTCGCCTGATCCAGCATCTGGTACAGATCTGAAACTGTAATCTCATCTTTTCCGTCTGCTTCGTCTGCCATTGCCATAAATACAGTTCCATAGATCGGACCCATGGAACCGCCGATTTCATTAAGCAGGATCATCCCCAGCTCTCTCAGGCCTTCACTCAGATCAAACGTTTCCTTTTCAAACCGCTGCTGAAACAGGCTAAAGCCTTTATTCATATTCATCCCATGGTCACCGTCTCCGATCAGGCCGTCAATTTCACCGAGGTAATCCTTATTTTCTTTAATTCCACTGACCATCCTCATCAGAACAGGCTTTCCATCCTTGTTATGAAACGCTTTCATCCCTTCTCCTTCCCTTTTTGCTTCAATCCTACTGTATTAACAGGCATATCAAGGAGCTCCTTTAATTCCTCATCAAGCTTCATTAATGTAAGCGTTGCACCCATCATATCTAATGATGTGAAATAATTTCCCACATATGCTCTGTAGACTGCAATTCCTTTTTCCTGCAGAAGCTTTTCCACCTCATTGTATAATACATACAATTCCATTACCGGCGTCGCCCCAAGCCCGGAAATCAGCACTGCAACCTCATCACCTGCTTCAAAAGGATAGTCTGGCAGGATGATATCTGTCATTCTCTTTGCCATTTTATCAGCCGTTTCCAGCTCACACACTTCTATTCCAGGCTCTCCATGGTGTCCTATCCCTACCTCCATAGTGCCATCCTTGATCTCAAAATTGGGATGTCCCACTGCCGGAAGTGTACATGGTGTCAGACCAATACCAATACTTCTCGTATGGTCAATTGCCTTTTGTGCTGCATCGATCACCTCGTCAAGTGAACCGCCCATTGCAGCCTTGGCACCACCACATTTCCACATAAAGATCTCCCCGGCAACTCCTCTTCTTTTTTCTCTCTGATTCTTAGGAGCGCTGGCCACATCATCATTGGCGATCACCGTCTTTATTGTCAGGCCCTGCTTCTGTGCCATTTTCACAGCCATTTTTACATTCATGTTATCCCCGGAATAATTTCCATAGAGACATGCCACTCCTTTTCCCTGATCTGCACATTTGGCCGCATCAAGAAAGGCAACTGCTGTAGGGGAAGAACAGATTTCACCAACTGCCGCAGCATCGCACATATTTTCTCCGACATAACCAATGAATGCCGGTTTATGCCCGGAGCCGCCTCCGGTGATCACGCCAACCTTTCCTTCGCCTTTGCATCTGGCTTTAACAACCCGCTTATTTTCCGTGGCTTCTACTATATCACTATTGGCTTTCAGAAAACCGCTCAGCATCTCGTCTACAATATTGTCCGGATCATTGAGAATTCTTTGCATGCTATCCCTCCATTCCCGGTACCAGAACAACCTTCATTGCTCCATCTTCTCCGGTCTGTGCCAGATGAAATCCTTCTTCCCACTTCTCTAACGGGAATTTATGACTTACCACTCCGGCAGTCGGCAGCTTTCCATTGTCAATCCATTCGATCACCGTATCATAGCAGTAGGGACTCAGATGTACACCAAGAAGATCCAATTCTTTTCTGTCAGATATGATGCTCCAGTCCACAGATACCTTTTCTCCAAATACAGAGAATTCAACAAAGCGTCCCAGCTTACGGATACAGTCCAGTCCCTGCTGTACACTTGATGGATGTCCGGTTGCTTCAATATAGATGTCACAGCCATATCCGCCTGTCATCTCCTTAATCTTGGACACCACATCTTCTTTCCCCGGATTCATGACGATATCCGCCCCAAATTCCTTTGCTTTTTTCAAGCGCTCATCGTTCATATCCAAAACTACCAGGCACTTAGGATTTGCCTGTCTCAGCGCTCCTATCATTCCAAGTCCCAGTGTTCCTGCTCCTGACTGCACCACAAAGTCTGTCGTCTTTGGCTGTGCCCTGTCCACACAATGAAATGCACATGCATATGGCTCGATCAGAGCAGCCTTTTCAACAGGCATATCTGCGGGTACCAGATATGGAAGCGCTTCCTTCGTCAGGCGTACATATTCAGCCATACCGCCATTTACATTATTCTGGAAGCCAAAAAGATCGTGCTTTTCACACATCCAGTGTCTTCCGGTTTTACAGAACATGCATTCGCCGCAGGGAACAATCTGCTCAGGACAGATTCTGTCCCCAATTTTCCAGTTTCCCTTGACCTTATCACCAATTTCCACAACTCTGCCAACAAACTCATGACCCGGAATCATAGGTGCCTTAATATAGGGAGGATTCCCATCACCGCCCCAGAAGCTCTTTGCACCATGGAAGGCCTTCACATCACCTGCACAGATCCCACAGGCTTCTACCTTCAGGATCATTTCACCCTCTCCTGCTCTTGGGGTATCCACGACCTCAAATCTGTAATCGCCCGGTGCATAAGCAACAATTGCTTTCATCTTTTTTGGTAACTCTCTTGCTGTATCCACTCGCTTCCCTCCTTTTGCGAACTGCTTTTGCAAATTCATTTTGCAAAAGTTTATGCTATAAGTTTATATGAATATTTTTTATTAGTCAATGACATATAATCAAAAAAATTATATATTTTTTTGTGCATTATATATAAAGCTTGCTGTTTGCAACAGGATGTGTTATTCTGAACAAAGCATCTGTATAATTTTTAGAAAGAGAGCTTTACCCTTATGAATGGTCAACTAAATCCCATAACCCGCAAGCGGGTATATGAGCTGATCTACAAAACACAACGTATTTCCAAGCAGGACATTGCATACCAGCTAACGCTCAGCTTACCAACGGTATCCCAGCAGCTGCAGAGTCTGGAAGCCTCTGGTCTGATCGAAAGAAATGGCTCCTTCGCTTCTACCGGCGGACGTAAGGCGCAGATTATATCCTGTATCTATGATGCCCGGATTTCCATCGGAATTGAAATCCGTCTTCATACGCTTTCCATGGCAGCTATTGACCTGAGAGGAACCCTGCTCCACACTATCCAATACGCTGTTCCCTTTTCCAATACACTGGATTATTTTGAACTGCTGGGTGAAAAGCTGACTCATTTCCTGACTTCACTTGCATACCCATCTTCTTCTATTCTGGGTATCGGTATCGTACTGCAGGGACTGATCTCTGCGGATGGAAAAACAGTTACCTATGGAAAAATCCTAAATTGTACCGGTCTGACCGTAAGTTCCATTTCCAAATATCTTCCCTTTCCCTGCACAATGATCCACGATGCTGAAGCCGCAGCTACCTTGGAGCTATGGCAGCAGCCGGAAAAGAAAAATGCAATATTCTTTCATATACGGGAAAATCTGAGTGGTGCTCTTATTGTAAATGGAAAATTCCTGAAGGGTAGTGAATTAAAAAGCGGTGTTTTTGAACATATGACAATTATACCAGACGGAAAGCCCTGCTATTGCGGCAAGCGCGGATGTATGGAAACCTGCTGCTCTGTTTCTGCCCTTCTTGAGGGGGATGAAACTCTTGAGGATTTTTTCCTTCATCTGAGAAAAAAAGAGCACAGCTATGAAGAACGCTGGCTCTCTTATCTTTCTGCGCTGACTATTGCAATAGATAATCTCCACATGGTTATTGATTATGACGTAATTCTCGGTGGCAGTATTGCTCCTTATATTACAGACAATGATATTGATCTATTGTTATCAAAGATCCAAAAGGCAAGTGCATTTCCAACTGACCGGCATTTTATATCCACTGCCTCCTGTGCCGGCATACCGATTGCCTGTGGTGCTGCTCTTCCTTATATCTGTAAATTTTTAGAATCCCTGGACTGACAGCCTTATCACCAAAGCCGGATCTCCCTTGACAGGGCAAAGGAATAGATCAGCTTCTCCTTCACGCTCTTTCCAGTAAGACGCTCAAGTGCCTGCGCATAATAATCAAGCTGCACCTGATACCGCCGGATCAGTTCTTCTGCCGTTTCTACAGACTGGCTCGTAGGGCTGCTGTTTCGCCATACGGAACGCATCCGCAGCATCGATGGGACGCTTTTCGTCCTGACCTGCATCAGCCGTCCCGATGCGATCTCGCCAGTCTTTTCCTAATACACCGGAACATTTTACAACTGTCTATCATCAAAAGCCGCTTTTGCGGCGGAATGTGAGGAACTATGAATCTCGAACGTATCTGTTACGGCTGCTTTTCCGAAAAAGAACCCGGCACGGTCTGCCCCGTCTGCGGGTTCGATTAAACAAAGCAGCAGCCCTATCTCGCCCTTCCCCTGGGCACAATTGTAAACGGCCGTTACCTGATCGGCAAAGTCCTCGGCATCGGCGGCTTCGGCATTACCTACCTCGGCTTTGACCTGACCCTCGAAATCAAAGTCGCCATCAAAGAATATATGCCCTCCGCCATGGCTACCCGGAATACCGACCGCTATACTGTCGTTCTGACCAGTCATCAGGAAAAGGATTATCAATCCGGAATGGAACGTTTTCTGGAGGAAGCACGCATTCTGGCAAAGCTCCAGAACACACCGAATATCGTTTCCGTCCAGAACTATTTCCGGGAAAACAACACCGCATACTTCGTCATGGAATACGTGAACGGCACCAGTCTAAAAGCCTATCTTGCTGCGCACGGGGAAAAAATTTCCTGCGAAGAAGCATTGAAAATCCTGCTGCCTGTTATGAACGCGCTCGTTTCTGTCCACTCCATGCAGCTTTTACACCGAGATATCAGCCCGGACAACATTTACCTGACCGCCGACGGTGACAGCAGGCTTCTGGACTTCGGCGCAGCGCGCTTTGCTTCCGGTGATGGGAAAAGCGTTTCCGTTATTCTAAAGCATGGCTATGCCCCGGAGGAGCAATACTCTTCCCATGGAAATCAGGGACCCTGGACAGACGTTTATGCCATGGGTGCAACGCTTTATCGCTGCATCACCGGAGTTCTTCCGCCGGATTCCATCGAACGGATTCACGGCGATACGCTCAAACGCCCCTCCGAGCTTGGCATCTCCATTTCCCCTGCCATCGAACAGGCGATTCTGAAGGCGCTCAGCATCCGTACTGAAGACCGCTTCATGAGCATGGAAGCCTTTATCTGCGCGCTGAACGGGGATGTCACAACTGCATCGGCACAATCACCATCCCCCGGATCAACGGCAAACGCACCGCAGCAATATACCGGCGCGGTGTCTTCCCGACCTGCCACATTTTTCGCTGTCCTGTCGACACATCTGAAACAAAATCCGCTTCTGGCAGTCGCTCTTGGCGGCGCTTTGGTCGCGGTAGTCGCCCTCGTCCTCTTTTTGCCCCTTTCCGGAAAGTCCGGAAAAAATACCAGCTACACAAACTCTGCTTCGTCCATGAATCCTTCTTCTGCATCTGCACCTCCCGGTTCGGATACGCCGACGCCCTCTCAAACCCCGCCCGGGCAGGATTCAGACGCACCGGACGATCCTTCCTCCGGCGATTCAAACGACAGCACCGGTGTGGAAGTTGTCAACTATGATCTCGGAATTTTAAATGCTACCATCGACGTTCCGGCAGAGTATAGCGTTTCAGATGATGGTTTTACTTTTACCAACAATGCCAGAAACTGCCGGATCGAAACCAGCTTCAACTGGGCTACAATTGTTCCGGTCTATTCCCTTGCCGACATCGAAAACTACCGGGAAGATATTGTTTCCTCCTACGCAGAGGGCTACGGTCTTACCGACGCCATGATTCTGACCGCAGGACCGGACGATTTCGGCGGACAGTCCGCTTACCAGATTTTCTTCCAGGGAACAGATTCCAGCCAGACCACCCTGCAGCATGTACTGCTTGCAGTAGAAGGAAGGAATGACTTTGGCGCATATCTGCTCGTCGGCTCCTATCCAAAGGATTCCGAAACAGACCACACACAGATTTACAACAGTCTGACATCCTTTCGTATAAATGGTCCTGTGGATATTACCTACGAGCGCTATTGCGACACCGCTGCAGGCATCCAATGCATCACGGATTCCACTCAGATCAGCAGCACAAGACGCAGCAGCTTTACGCTTCCAAACGGCAACAGCGGAACCGCCCTCCTTCTTTTCCTTTCCTCCGACGAAGAGGAATATATTGAGGTAGAGCAGGGACTTTCTGCCGGAAAAAACGCAGACGAATGTATTGCTTACCTTTCCGGCATCTGGGAGGATGTCTCCGGCGCTTCCCTTTCGGAGATCATGACAGAAAGCCGTGAAGACGATATTGTCTGGAAATTTCGGATCGTTTCTCACGATTCCGATATTTCTATCTTCGCTGCAGCTGATATCGACGGTGTCCCCTATATCGTCGGTGCAAGCACATCCGAAGAAAATATTGATAACTCCAGCAATGTACTTGCCGAAATAATAGGCACGCTGCGGCCGCTGTAAGTCTGCAGCATGGAAAAAAGCAAAAAACGCCAGTTTTCATTGGAAAATGTAATAGGAGGGCTCTCTCATGTTCACGCTCAAACAGGATCTAGGCTGTCCGCGGCGTATGACCGTCTATGCGATTTTTGATATTCTGGATCGCCTGAAAAGCTCCTATGACCAGATTATGACCGGTGATATTCAGGCGCAGGTTTCCGTATTTGGCAAAGAATGTCTCTGTGCCTTTGCAGTTACGGAAAGCTCTCCGGATACCTCAATTCTCCACATCACTCTCCTGCAGCCGATTTCCGACATGACAAAGGAGGACGAGCAACTCGTCCTCCTCTATCTCATGGAACATATTCTTCTTCATATTGATGAAGTTCTGGTACACTGAAAATCATTTTTGTCCAGCTTTCGATAATACCACATGTTTAACAGTGCCGCAAATATCCACGCCAGCGGATAGGCCATTGCCAGTCCCGGAAAGCCCCAGATACGGCTTAAACAAAGTGCTGCAAAAACACGCATGAGAAGCTCCAAAAATCCGCCCATCATCGGGATCTTCGTATTTCCGGTTCCCTGCACCGCGCCCCGGTAGGTGAACAACAGCGCCGCACACCATAAGCAGCTGGCTTCAATATTGTTGTAAATCCTGGACAGCCGGATCACCTCTACTGCACCGCTTCCAACGAAAATCGAAACGAGCGGCTTACAGAACACAATGATCAATCCGCCTACCACAACACTGAAAAAGAGACAGCTCAAAAGGGAAACCTTCATTCCTTTTCGAATTCTCTGATATTGCTTCGCACCGAAATTCTGTGCTGTAAACGTTACCATGGCAACTGCAATCGAATACATCGGCATCACGACAAAGGTTTCCAGCTTATTACATGCAGTGTATGCCGCAATCGCATCTGCACCCATCCCGTTCAATGCACTCTGAAATACCATCATTCCGACGCCCGTAATGGAGTCCTGAATCGAAAGCGGCAGCCCTACCCGGAGATGATCCGCTAAAAAAGCAAATGATATTTTAAAATCTTCTTTTCTGACACGCAGCTGCGGATATTTCCGAAAGCTGTAGATCAGACAGCCGACCCCGGAAAGGCTTTGGGCCAGAATCGTCGCTGCAGCTGCTCCGACCACATCCATATGAAACACCAGAATAAACACAAAATCCAATATAATGTTCAACACAGAGGAAATGATCAGAAAAATAAGCGGTACTTTACTGTTTCCAATCGCCCTCAAAAGGCTTGATTCCACGTTGTATAAAAGCTGTCCTCCAAGTCCGATAAAGCAGACCAGCTGATAAGCATACGCACGCTGAAACAGATTTTCCGGCATATTCAAAATATGCAAAAGCCCTGGCAGGCAAACAATACCTACCACGGTACAAAGCAGGGAAACCACCGCCCAGATCATATAGATCACTGCTGTGGAACGTCTCGCATTTTCCGTTTTCCCAGCGCCAATAAACTGAGATGTCACAACTGTCACACCGCCCGCAAGACCAGAGCAAAATCCAAACACCAGAAACTGCAGGCTCCCGATGCTTCCTACCGACGCCAACGCGTCAGAACCAAGGGTACGCCCCACGATGATCGTATCCACAGCAGAATACAGCTGTTGAAATACATTTCCTGCCAGGATCGGCAGCATAAACATCAGGATCGTCTGGAAGACATCTCCCTTTGTCAAATCGTATTTTCTTTCCAATTTTTTCTTCCAAACCTTTCCTTCGATTTTGCCCTGCTGCTATTATATCTGTCCGTTTCGGCACTGTCAACGCTGTAAAAAAAGCAAAGTTTTGCTCTCCCCACAGTGTTTTTATCAACTGAAAAATTCGATTATAAGAAAATCAGCCGAAACACACTATCGCGCCCCGGCTGATGACTTATCTCTTTAAATTTTACTCAGCAAAACCTCATTCATCTGATCATAAGAATCCCAGCATTCTTTTTTGATATTCATTCCGGCATAAATGAACGCTTTTTTTATCATCTCCATGATCTGCCCTCCGGTAAATCCAGTCTCTTTTCTGATACTGATATCCGTTACAGAAATCATCTGATGTGCCGCTAAATTCCGAAGCTTGCTTTCTACTGATCGAAGATTCTCAACAGTTTTTTTACAGTTTACATCCTGTCCAAGCTCTATAAGCAAAATACAAAGCTGGGAAGAATACACATCTCCATATCGAAACGCATTTTTCTCATAAGAATTTTCCAACACCTGTAAAACTTTCGTTCCACTCATTTTTCGATCATTCCACCGCCAGCTTCCCTCTTTACTTTTTATACAATAATCTTTTAAAACAATGCCTGCCTGTTTTTCTAAAATTCTTTCAAACAAACCTGCCAGCAACGGGCTAATCGCACGAATAAAATCTGCATATTCGCCTCTTTTCAGTTTAATATCCAGACTTAACGCATATTCAAAAAACTTTTTAATAGAAGAATCCTTTATTGGCAACACAAATTCATTGTTATTTACCAAAATTTGATCGACCGATGTAAAATCAAGCAGTACCCTTCTGGAAGCCATTTTCAACAGTTCCAGATAATTTTGGGTTTCTTCTTCCGGCAACTGCTTTGCCAATTCCATAGCCGCATAATAATCATATTCCTGAATCAATCTCTTGATATTATTTTCCTGCTGAATCATTGACAATGTTGGACATTTTACTTCTTTACACCGATTTTCAAAATTCTCCTCGTTATCCTCGTTTAATTCCATCAAAAGTTTTACATCGTAGCCGGTATGGATATGCTCGTTCATTTTCTTTTCCGGCGTTGCAACCTGGAGCGCCTTACAGGGAAACTCTCCCAATGTCTTCAAAACCAATAACCCGCTTTTCATTGCAGGAGTACCTGATGAAACATTCAACAGCAGCGTATCACTGTCATCCATCGTTTTCATCAACTCCGCAATCAAGCCTCTAAACTCCTGATAAAAATAATCAAACTCCTGTACATTCTCCATCTCGGGACGTTCAATAATTTCATATTGATATTTCCACCCCGTCTTCTGTGAAAGCTGATCCAGACAGTATAAGTAACGATTGTCTTTCTCATGCGACTGCAAAATTTCCTTTGACATGTACAAAACAACTCGATCCGGTCGATAAACTCTGCAGATATGCAATAATGACCCATCCCGCATATTCGTTGATGAAATTGGATCTGTTCCTCCTACTGGCGAAAAAAGTATCGTTTGATTCATATTATCCCCCATTCTGCAAATGACTTTTCAGATAATCATCACGTCATCCGCTTCTATTTTATCGTTTACTCCAAATAAATTTACTTCCCCATATCCCGTCATCCGATAGATTCGAACACTGTCTTCTGTGGGTTCTATCAGCTTTGGGATCTCTTTTCTCAGCTTTTGAAACAAATTTTCTTCAATCAATGCTTCAAAGGCTGACTTCTGCACTCGAAATCCATATCCATTCATTGTCTTTGCAAATTTTACTCTTCTTTTATTGCTGACAATGTCGTAGATAATCAGAACAAACAGCTTTTTTGAGCTGCTTTCCTCTTCTGTATTCCAATAATAGTTTTCCATATACATCACCTGATAACAACCGGCATATACAAAGAAGCATCGTTCTCTTCAATCGCTTTAGTAAGCTGATTCACCTGCAAATCCAACGCTCTTCGGAAACTTACCCGATAATCTATATAGGACAGATATTTCTGATCTGCATGAAATTTGTTTTCCAGCTTTCCGATATATTTTTTAAATCCTTCTTTGTCGAGCAAAACAGCTCCACTTTCTGAATCTCTGTAAAAATTTTCTTTACTCAATTCATGACCATTCAACATTCCCATAACCAGTGTATCAATCAAAACAGCTCGCCATTCCTCCATCATATCGCTGGCCAGCGTCGGATGTTTTTCCCGGTCTTTATGTAAAATTCCAAAGTATGGATTTAATCCTTTTCCTTCCAGCTTCCCATAAATTTCATTTAAAATGATGGAGTATCCCAGACTTATCATAGAGTTAAACGGATCAAGAGGCGGTCGCTTATTTCTCCCAGAAAATGTAAACTCAGAATCAATAAGTTTCCCCAACGTTGAAAAATAGATTCTGGCTGCAGCTCCTTCATATCCCATAATTTCTTCGACACTTTTACAGAATAACAATTTCCCTCTTAAATTCTGCATCGCCAGAATTTCTTTTTCCGTATCTATGCTTCCATTTCTTGTATAACGACGCAAAATTACACATTGATTCCGTATTTTTGCATCAATCATTTTTCTGGCTAAATTTGACTTCAACTCTTCTGACATTGCCGCCTGTTTTCTCTGTCTTCCTACATTCACATGATTCGTTGAAATCAAGCGACCATAATATGCCCCATTCGCAGAATAGTAAACAATAGAATGCACGCTCTGCGAGCATTCTATTGTCATGAATAACGGAAACTCCCTTCTTTAAGCATTCTGTCATACATTGCGTCGTCATCTGGATATTTCCAAAAACTTCAATCATCTCCAAGGTTTCTGCTGGAACACTTTTCAACAAATCATTTTTATATTTCACTTGAAACCGATTTGCCTCATATCCAATGGTTGCCCCCTGTTCGCAAACATACAGATAGCTCATCCGCACTCCCCCTTTGTATGTCAAACAATGTTATTCATTTTTGAAAAACAATTCGGCGCAATCCCTAGGTGACATTTTCCATTTCGACTGAGCCATATGAAATACCCAACACTGCATATCTGCGACATCTCGTTGTCTTTCACTCATGGTAAATACCTCCCTCGGATACAACTTTTCAATTCAAGTATAGCTTTTTTTCTATGCCTATCAACTATGGATTGTAAACTTTCAGTCAATGACTGCCATTTCTGACCAATTCCACTTCATATCTAAGCTTAGAGAACCCCCCGCAAAAAAATTATTTTTGACAATATAATATAGTCGCGTAAAAGAACCCTTTGTAGGTAACGAAACACCATACACATTCGTTCCTTTTTCTATCAACTTGTTCTTCATGCTTTTATAGTTGTCCGGAATTTCATCTATTACCTTTCTAAAATCCGACATCATTCAGATGCTCGATAATATCGCTGCTCAATGCTTCCGGATTGCTTTTGATAAAACGAATCATTTCTGCAATCCCATCTTCATGACCTTTTACCGAACAACAAACTCCACCCACAAAATCATCGTAGGTATCCTCGACGTTTAAAAGAAGTTCTTTCAACTCTTCCATTTTCTAATCCTCCTAGCTTTCCTTTCTTCCTATTCCTTTCTGTTTCCGACCCCTTTTGGGACTTCTCATTTTCTAATTTACATACCGTGGAGAACTGTACTCCAGAAACCTGTTTCCGTCCCCGCCGGGGGCTTCTTATTTTCTAATTAATAACCGTGATAAACCGTAGAGATACGACAGTTCTTGTTTCCGTCCCCTCTGGGGACTTTCTATTTTCTAATAGGACGAAAAGGTTTATGCGCGTGACACGTTTGGGTTTCCGTCCCCTCTGGGGACTTTCTATTTTCTAATTGTTAGTTGGTTTTTTGTTAGGAGTTACAACGGTATGTTTCCGTCCCCTCCGGGGACTTCTTATTTTTTAATGGAATACCGGAAATCCAACAATAAAAACGAATTTTTGTTTCCGTCCCCTCCGGGGACTTCTTATTTTTTAATCATCCGAAGAAATTTTACACCATCCATTATCAAGGTTTCCGTCCCCTCCGGGGACTTCTTATTTTTTAATTTTGTTAAGCTTGTGCATGTAACCGACCCGACAGGTTTCCGTCCCCTCTGGGGACTTTCTATTTTCTAATAATGATTAAAGAGTTAAGTAAGCACTGGGAAGCAATGTTTCCGTCCCCTCTGGGGACTTTCTATTTTCTAATAGAGCGTGAGAAACTGGAAGCTGAACGGAAAGCGTTTCCGTCCCCTCTGGGGACTTTCTATTTTCTAATAAGCGATGTAACCGTAAAAGTAGATGGTGGTTATAGTTTCCGTCCCCTCTGGGGACTTTCTATTTTCTAATGAAATAGCTTACTTTGGTAAAACTGTTCCATGTGGTTTCCGTCCCCTCTGGGGACTTTCTATTTTCTAATGACAAAGAACACAACATGATAACCGTTTTTGAGTTTCCGTCCCCTCTGGGGACTTTCTATTTTCTAATCGTGTTTGTGAGATTGTAAGACCTTGTGGCATGGGTTTCCGTCCCCTCTGGGGACTTTCTATTTTCTAATCAGTCATATTACAGTATATGGAAATAGAGGTATTGTGTTTCCGTCCCCTCTGGGGACTTTCTATTTTCTAATGCTTAAGCAAACTACAGATCAAAGATTGCATTAAACGGTTTCCGTCCCCTCTGGGGACTTTCTATTTTCTAATAATACAGAGAAGAGCTGAGACGTTTAAGCGTTGAAGTTTCCGTCCCCTCTGGGGACTTTCTATTTTCTAATCCTGTCCTCGCCATCCCTTGATAGCTCTGGCTCAGGGAAGCGCTTTGCGGCGCAAACTGCAAAAGCGCTTCTTTTTCTCTTTCTGGAAACTTAAAAATACCTTCTGTGCCACAGTTTATCAGCTGCGGCGCAAAATTCATCGATTCGTTCTTATATAACTTCGATTTTTCCCAGCCCCATATCATATAATTTACCACAATAACGGGTGCATTTACACATATGTGGAGATAAATTTTTCCGAACGTCACTGTCATGATGATGTACTCTGTAATTTTTTCCGAGCGTATTCTGAAAAATCTGGTCTGTAATGCGTACTGCTTTCTGATCCTCATATACAGAATATAAAATTGTTTTTGATAAAAATCCAGTGCCTCCGCCCAGCCATACTAATCCATCTCTGCAATCTCCCCTACCGAATTTCTTATAAAAACTGTAATAACAGTCCTGTTGAAATTCTTCTAATGCATGAAGAATTGTCTGAATAGAATATGGACATATCTTCTCATCAATCGTAAGTTCAAATTGAATTTCTGTTCCAGGGATCACTGCTTCCCGTAAAATCGGAAGCGGATGTTCTTTTCCATCTTCGGTGTAATCGATTTTCTGGCTCAATGTCAACTGTTTTGTAGAGATCGATTTGCTGTCGCTGACAATCAATCCTGCCATACACGAATTTACCGCATTTTGCTTTTTATCTGTCATATGTCTGGTATGAAACACTTCTGTCTCCAGATTATCCGTTTCTCTTTTCAAAAGAGAATTTCTATTTCCTCCTCGCTGCGCTGCATCAGAAATATCTCTCAACTGACGGCTGTATTTTCCCGGATTTTGTTTCACCTCATAACAAAGCAATGCTGTCCGGATCATCCCTTTTAAACTGCTCCCAGGGATATAAGGTTCTCCATAGGCATCTTTTGTGAATGCCAAAATTCCTTTTGGCGTTCCACCCTTTCCTGCCTTGGTCTGGATAAAAGCGTCTCCGCAGTCCAACTCATATCGCTTCCACGACTGAATTTTCGCATCCGGAATTTTCTGTCCTTCCAGCCATTTTCCCAGACTGTCCCGATAATTGTTCAGCATGTATTCTTCAAAAGCTTTTTCCTTATGCATGCGCTGTAAGTCGGAAAACATTTTCGCAAGGTCCGGAATAATAATCGGTGCACGATATGCTTTTTGAATATATTCTTTTTTGCCGATCAATGTTCCATCTCCGATGTGAATCGGAGAAAGCGCTGTGATTTTCATCCGATAGTGCTTCAAATATTCATTCATCTGCTACACCCCCACAAACAGAGCTTTTGCATACCGATAAACAGGGTGACTTCCGCCACATCCAACGTCATAAATGTCCCCTTCAAACTGTGTTTCAAAACAAGAGCCAGCTTTCAAAAGATATAAATCATTTTTCTTCTGCTGCTCATCAGCATAGTTTTCCGAAGAAACAAATCCTGACCTCTTTTCCAATCCATAGCTTGCCTTTTCTAAAACAGCATCCAACTCCTGATCCTGGGGCAGCGCGCCGGACAGCAGCATATATCGATTCGTTTTTTTCTTCAGCAAGCCTTCCAATACCGCATTTGTTTTTCCAGACCGGAAAATAAATTTTCCAAGTCCGCTCGTCTTTTTGCCCCCAATTCCTGTATAAGACAGGCTCTCCATCAATTCTTCCATCAGAATTTTAGTCTCTTGTGTCTCATAAGACACGATGATATACAACCCGTTCCCTTTTTCAAAATAAAAGGTTCCAACATAATACGGCATGCTTTCTTCTTCCCCTCGAATGGATGCCAATACGCGCGTATCATAATGACCGAAACCATCCATACTACAGTCTGATGCAGTCAAATTTCCAGAAAGAAAAGCGTCAAGTTCCTCTGCCGGAAGATATTGTAGTTTTTTAAAAAATTTCTTTTCACTGGAATTTCCCTTTTTAGCGGGTTCCACATAAATCATGGGTTTTGGAAGAAAATAAGTTTCACCCATATAGGGAAATGCATCCGAAAATAACAGCTTTCCACTATCTGTCATCTCATAAAACAGACTCTCCTTGCCAATTTTCAGCGCTTCTATATAAAGTGCAGAAAACAACATATCCGCATGAAAAGTATTTGTACTGTCATTTAACATTCCCTTGCCAAAATGGACACCCTTTGGAAATTCCAATTTGTAAAATGCAAAGTTTTTCAATTTTTATATCTCCTGTAAAAGTTCATTGCACTGTTCCATTACGGCTTCGCTGACTTCTCCGATCACCGGATATGCCTCCAGATCTTTCAAATGGATTTTTCCATAACCACGTGATCCGCTGCCTCCAAGATAATCATACTGCAGCAATTTGAACCCGTTCTTCAGAATTTCGAAATCCTGAATCATCGTCTCTTCATCTTTTACTTCATAAATCAGATTCAATCCAAACTCAGCGCCTCGAATAACCCGTTCTATCTGACGAGGAGTTGCATCCGCTGTTGTTCTTGAAATAGTATTTTCAAATTTAACTTCTGTCATATGGTCGATACCGACCTTTTTTAATTCCCCTTTATTGTTCAGAAACAAATCCGAAAAAAGGAGTCTTCCCGCCTTTATTTTCCCAGCTTTTCCCTTTTTTGCAGAGCCAAAAAGATTCGTCAGACATTCTGTGTCATCATCCGGCTTTGCAGCAACATCTTCGTTGTACTGCTTTGCCAGAAGTGTCCGCATTTTCCCTTTTAAACTGCTGCCGGGAATAATCGGGTCTCCCGATCTCACATCTGTAATAACCGGTGCATCGACTGCTCCAATTGCCGCAAATGCGCTGTTTCCACCAATATGTAAACCTGTTACAACTTCCAGTGTTCCAACAATTTCAACTTTTGCAAACATTTCACGCTTCCCCCTGTCTATTCATCTTTTCCGCCATAGTATTTTCGAAATGCAACCAATGCTTCCATATACCTGCTAAACAGCAGGAAATTCTTTTTCTTTCCGCCTATTTCATCAATAATCTTGAATACATTGGCTGTTGTCAGAAGATCCTTTACCTTTTCTTCTTTATCTTTTCCAGCCTCGTAATAAAACCGAATTTTCATATAATTGATTTTTCCAATCAATTCTTCGCTTAAAACTTCTCCCTGCACATTTCTGACATCATTGTAAATATCCGATACCATCGCAAGAAGATTTCTGATTTTGGAAGTCGTTACCAGCGAAACCGGTCTTCCTTTCTGATCCTTTTTGGCACTCAGCTTTTTAATCGCCTGCTCTGCCTGATCCACATAATCATTTTCATGAATCGTCATTCTTCTTCCCCTGCCTCTCTCGTCAAATAAACGTATAAGTAAATCGCTGTAATCAGCTGTCTCCGACCTTCTTTTTCCAATGCCCACAGATACATTTTATCGGAAAACTCCCGATACGCATCAAATTCTGTCGGTGCTTCGTCCCGTTCCGGCTCCATTCTGGAAAGGAAATACACAAACCGTGCCCGGTTGAATTTTTCGCTGCTTTCTCTGAGCAGTTCCAGCAAATGATATAAAAATACATTCCCATGCTGATTTGTTATTGTAAAGTAACGGCGGATGGTTTCAAATTTTTCTCCGATTACCTGATCGGTAAAAATGCTCCAGGAGTATCGTCCTGATTCCTCAAAAACAGTGACAGCATTCTTATTTTCCAGTCCTTTTGAATAATCTTCTAATTCTGCCGTTTCTACTGCCATCCTGTTGATCGGATATCCCGAATTATAAAGTCCTACACCTCCGGAAATAGTCAGCGTATCTTCTGTAAAACGTCTGAGTGCACTACGCAAATCCAAAAAGGCATCCAACACCTCATTCCAGGCACCAACCAGGAAAATATCATCCCCACCTGAATATACAATGCTGACATTTCTTTCCCCGCCTGCACTGAATACGTTTGAAATTCCGTCCTCCAACAGCTGATTGATATAGCACTTGAAAAACAGGGAAAGCTGTCTGGAAAGCGTCGCAGTCCGGGATAATGTGGCATACCGTCCGCCCTCTTTTTCCCGCTGAAATCCGTTCACAAACGTGTTTCCAAGGTTATCCACGTCGGCACGCAAAACGGCAATTCTTTTGATGCCCTCTGCTTTTTGCGCAAATTCTTCAAAAGTGTCACCGGAAGTATAATTTCCAACCCATAGCTTCGTTGCAACATCTTTTCCTGTGTAAATATCATTCTTTGTATAACTTCTGATATAGCTATCCCGTTCCATCCGATCTAACAGATATTTTTTATCCCCAGCCGACAAATACCTGTCATTTGGAAGTGGCAACGCACCTTTGGACGGCTCCGCCATCACAACAAAGTACCCCTGATATAAAATATCTTTCGACAGATTTTCAAGCGCTGCACAAATCGGACATCTGTCCTGATCGTCCAGTCTTTCCATTCTCCTGCAAATAATGCACTCCCGTTCTCCACGCCGTTTCCCCCGATTCAGCATCCGAATCTGTTCTGCATTATAACGATGACTTTTTTGCTCCGAAATTTTTCTGGAAATCTGCAGATAAAGATTGCTATAGCTTCCTTCTGGTTCATTTCTTAAATCATTTGCGCTGCAAACTGCTGCTCCACACGCAATATATAAATCAATGTCAAAATATTTCCGAAACCAGTCATTGACAATTTTCTGTTGCTCTTCAGCAATTTTTTTTGTCCGGTCTGTATTTGGTAAAAGCAGATAGCAATGTCCGCCGCCGACATAAACCAGACAGGACCTGGAAAGAGAAAGTGCATCCAGCAACTCGTCAATGATATGCTCCATCAACAGTTCCAGATAAAAGCTCCTTGCCCTTAATCCGCGAAGCGCACCTTTGCTGTTAATCGTATAAATAAAATTCTGGATACCGGAAATATCCATGGAATACAGTAAAAACATCTTTTCTTTCCAGGCATCTGCAGCATTGGAAAGGACAAAATCCGCATAATTTGAAATCTGCTTTTCCTCCAGATATGCAAACATACATTCCGCAGCTGCTGCCGTCATTTTTACATGATCGTACAGGGAAATATCCGCCTGCTCCCGTCTGCTCGTTGAAGATGGAATGTAGCTCAAATTGGCTTCCAAAACAGACAATAGCGAATTGATATATTCTTCTGAAATCGTGATGCCTTTCAGGTTATCGCTGATATTTGCAATTACATCCCGATAAAATCCTTCATCCATAGAAACTGAATTCTGCGTCGGATAATTGATCGGCGCTTTCGGATTCAGTACCTGATGCGCATAATGCTGTTTTCCGTTATTGTTCTTCAGGACATTAAATACGCTGGCGAGCGGAACGGTTTTATCAAATCCATCTTCCGTTTCCATTCCTTCCCGACGATCCACTGCTGCCGCGATATTATCCGCAAAATAAGTCAGATACGCTGGATGATCTGTCGAAAGCTTCGCTCCTTTTAAGTGTGTTCCATGATGATATCTGACACAGTCTAAAATCATCCCGTCAAATTCCGGCTTTAATTCTTTTAAATATTCATATCCGCTCTGACTGTGGTTTCTTCCATCTCCCGTTCGATAAACTACTTTGCCGATATCGTGTAACAGACTTCCTATGACAAGCTCAATCTGTTTATCCTTCATCTTTCTTACTCCCTCCCTCCAAAATTCGGATTGCCCCCATTCCTAATGAAGTCTTAATTCCAATTCCGGAATAAGCCCCAAACTGAAAGAGCATATTTGCAAAATTCGCCATTGTCTGTGTTCCTTTGAATCGGAATGTTACCTTCCCTACAAACGCCGGAATTTTCACAGATTCCAGGCAAAACGGAATACTTTTTAAATCATATCGGATAATTTCCGTATTTTCTGTCAGCTGCTCGATCATATCCTCATCCCGCATTGCATCCTGCTCACTGCACGCGTCATATTTATTCATCAGGTTGACATAAATACTTCGGATATCCGGGTAAAATACATATTTCCCATTTTGTTTAAACGCTGTCGGAGTCACAAAAGACAGATTAAGATATTTAGAAGCCTCTTTTCGATAGAAAGAAAACGCGAGTTCCCGATCCGACAATTCCTGATAACTTTTATCCGTAATCACCAGCGTCCGTTCTTTCTTTTTTAAATAAACTTCTTTTAACGGCATCAATGTTTTTTCCAGAATTTTTTCAGAAGCTTCTTCATTCAGTGCCGTAACTACCCAATACCAGTCTCCGTTGCGTAATTCCAGATGTTGTGTATAAGGATGCAATCGGGATTCATGAAGTCTTTGCGCATATTCTTCCGGTAAAAGCTCCATCAACGCACCATGCATGGAAGAAGACATCTGACTGGTCATTCCCTCTTTCTGATCCAGTTTCATTTCTAATTTTGCTAACATACGCTTCCTCTTTTATCTATATTGTCTATCTTATTTGATTTTCTTTAGATTATTTTATTCATTATAACATATATTTGTATTCTTTTAAATATCTTTCAACCGCTTTAAACCAATGGTTTAAACGTTTATTATTATTATACAAAAAACAGCCGAAACGCACTATCGCGCCCCGGCTGATTCCTGTCTTTCTATTTTTTCTCCCTTTACACTGACATCGGGCAGCTTCTTCTTTCTTCCCGATCTATGTCTCCTCTCTCGTATCTGGCGTTGAATTCCATATTGATGTCACGGATTTCTTTTTTGCCGTCGATGTAATCCTGATACATATCCGCAAGTCCCGCCATACAGCCGTCGCAGCTGGCGGACAGATTGCCAAGTGCCTCCTCCACGATCTGTTTGCGTTCCTCGCAAGTGGTTTCTTTAATCAGATATCCTGCCATTTTTCAATCCTTTCTACCCGGATCTTCCGGGTATTCTTTGTTTTTCCTTTTATCTGGTGCTTTCGCTTGTCAGAATCTCCTGCAGACGCTTCTCCATCTTCTCCACCTGATCTGCATCATCCCAGGCGATGTTGTTCTGCTGCCCGATATCATAATCCATATTGTAAAGCTGCGGATCCTTTGATAAACCGGTTTCAATTCTGGTAAAGGGCATATATGGAGCCCCTTCGCTGGGAGATAAGTATACCCAGCTGCCGCAGCGCAGCATTTTACCGCAGGTTAAGTCCTCTGTCATCAGTTCTGATCTGCCTGCAGGGTCCTCTCCGATCAATGCCGCATACCTGTCCTGGCTGTCTACTGCGCTGTCCTCTCCTGTTTCGATGCCAAGCATGTGTGCAAAGGAAGCATATAGATCTACCTGGCTGATCAGCGCCTCGGACACGCCCCGGTGCTTCAGCGCAGAACTGTATACAATAAATGGAATTCTTGTACCACCGTCAAACTTGCTGTATTTTCCGCCTCTCAGCGGTCCTGCTGCCCGATGCGTTCCATTTAATTCATATGCTCTGTCCAGATAACCGTCATCCAGTACCGGTCCATTATCACTGGAAAAAATAATCATGGTGTTATCCAGAATCCCTTCTTTTTCCAGCGCAGCCATCACTTCTCCAACGCACCAGTCAAGCTCTGCGATCACATCCCCTCTGGGTCCCAGTCCGGTCGCGCCCTCAAAGCGTGCAGAAGGCACGCGGGGTACATGGGGCTGATGAAGGGCATAATACAAAAAGAATGGTTTTTCTGCCTTGCAGCTGTCTGAAATAAACTGCTTTGCCCGATTTAAAAAGGTTTCCGCCAGCTCTTCATCCTTCCAGACCGCTTTGCTTCCGCCGCGCATATAGCCAATCCTTCCAATGCCGTTTACAATGCTCTTATCGTGTCCGTGAGAAGAGCGCACGCGCAGAAGCTCCGGATTTTTATCATACGTTGGAATATCCTCAAAAGGAGATTCAGCTTCGTAGGAAACCTCGATCGGATCTTTTGGATCCAGGTTTACCACCGAGCGTCCCTCTAAGAATACACAGGGCACTCGGTCTGCCGTTGCCGGAAAAATAAACGATTCCTCAAAACCAAGGTCTATCGGTGTCAGATTGATCTCCTGATTCCAGTCGATCGGTTTGCTGCCATCTCCCAGCCCCAGGTGCCATTTTCCAACAATTCCGGTATGATACCCCGCTCTCTGAAACAGCTTTGGAACGGTATCAAGCTCTCTTTTAATAATACAGCCTGCATCTCCCGGCAGAATATGTGCCTGATCATTCCGGAACGGATAACGCCCTGTCAGAATGCTGAAGCGTGCAGGCGTACAAACCGCAGAGGTGGAATATGCGTTGGTAAATTTCAATCCTTCTGCACATAGCCTGTCCAGATTCGAGGTGTCGATCTTCCTGCTCCCATAGCATCCAAGATCCCCAAAACCAAGATCATCGGCATAAATGATTACAATATTTTGCTGTGCCGATTTTTTCACAGCCTGTTTTCCTTGTCTGAACATAATAAGGACCCCTCCCTTATCACACAAATGATGTCAACCCACATTATAGTATATCAGATTCCTGAAGGACTGTTTGAAAAAATAGGAAATCAAATAAAAAGATTTTCATTGCGAAGCAAACATTTGTTCGTGTATAATATAAAAAACCACTGCTATGCAAAAAAGAATGTGCCTTGGCACATTCTCGCGCCGAGGCGCGGTTGCCTCGGCAAC
>OGZX01000725.1_pt1 | contig 38085 bp, 36 predicted proteins | sample 1576881 | NCBI WGS metagenome assembly OGZX01 (sample SAMEA3541542, study PRJEB24748) | human gut metagenome | biome: human gut; feature: human-associated habitat; material: faeces | place: China | collected 2012 | reverse complement strand
GCGCTTCCTCCCCTGCCTGAAGGCAGGGGTCTCCGCGCCTAAATTTGATGAAATTCACGGTCGTCATTGATAACTATTGCGCCAAGTCCGGCATGCTTGCTGAATGGGGGTATTGCAGCCTTTTAGAGACCGACAATGGCAACGTAATGATTGATACCGGCGGTACAGGCCACGTATTAAGACACAATCTCGACTTTCTCAAGATTGATCTCAAAAAACTCTCAGCTTTAGTCCTTTCGCATAGCCACCATGACCATATTTCAGGTCTCTTGGATATTGTTTTCAGCTGCCCGGGCATTCCGATCTACGAGGGTAAAGGCATCGAGATTGAAAGAAGAGGAGATGCAGATGCTTCCAGAAGAAGCGGCGGCGTGCCAGTAGGTCAATTTCCTAACGCGCACCTCATCGAGGATTATCTCGAAATTCTTCCTGATGTATTTGCCTTCCGCGTCCCCGAACAGAATCGGCGTTCTCAGTACGTTTGCTGTCGAAACATGTGGGAAGTGGGCCCTGACGGGAAAATTATTGCAGACCGCTTTGAAGACGATGTCTCCTTAGCAGTAAAAGGCGAGAAAGGCTGGAGCTTATTACTCGGATGCGCACACGCAGGATTGCCGAACATCATGCAGAGAGCAAAAGATTTGTTTGCCATTGACCGTCTGCACATGGTAGTCGGAGGCTCCCACCTCTGTGGAGTCAATCCTGAAGATTACGGGGTTTGGTTTGACCGATTGGCGGAGTTTCCTGTTGAAAAATGGCGCCTGAATCATTGCACCGGATTTAAAGCTGCCGCGGCAATGGCTGCTAGATTCGATGATGTTGACTGGGCCGGAGCGGGCTGCAGCTATGTACTCTAATTCAGGAAATGGAAGCGAATATGATCAAGCAATTCATTGCGGATGCCTTCACAGATAAGGTTTTCCATGGAAATCCTGCCGCTATTTGCCTTCCGGAACGTTGGCCGGATGAAAAATTGATGCAGGACATCGCTTCAGAGAACCGTCTATCAGAAACAGCTTTTGTGGTGAAAGAAAACAATGGCTGGAAGCTTCGGTGGTTCACGCCCGGCGGTGAAATCGATTTGTGCGGCCACGCAACATTGGCGACAGCTTTTGTTCTGATTAACTTTGTCGAACCTGATCTTTCTGAGATCGAATTCTCTATTCTGAGCGGTAAGCTGTCCGTAAAGAAAAAGAACGAGTTGTATGAAATGGATTTTCCGCCGTATGAACTCAAGAGGGTAGAAGTTACTGAGGCAATGGAAAATGCCATCGGTTTCAAGCCGTTAGAAGCCTGGATCGGCAGAGACTTAGTTTGTATTCTGGAGAGAGAAGATCAAGTTATCAATGCGCAGCCGGATCTTGAAAAAGTCAAAGCTTTAGACGGCTTACTACTTCACATTACGTCTAAAGGAAAAGAAAAATACGACTGTGTGAGCAGGACGTTTGCGCCGAAATTAGCCGTAGACGAAGACCCGGTATGCGGTTCCGGCCATTGCCATCTTGTCCCGCTTTGGTCTAAAAAGGTCGGAAAGAAAGAGATTTCGGCCTACCAGGCTTCCTCTCGCGGAGGCGTCCTTTACTGTGAACTGTCCGGAAGCAGGGTCAAACTCGCAGGGCAAGCTGCTCTTTACTCTCGTGGCGAGCTTTGCATTGAGATTTAGCAGCAAAACCTCAGCTGAGAAAGTATCTTCAGCTGAGGCAGTCTGACTGGCAGCGGACTATTCGTCAGATGGTGTACATGACTGCAAAATAATGCGTCACACTTCCGCCTAATACAAATAAATGCCACACTGCATGGTGATACGGAAGCCTTTGCCAGTTGTAGAAGATTGTTCCGAAAGAATAGAGGAGGCCGCCGGCTACGAGCAGTGCTAAGCCTGTGAAGGGCAGGGCCTCCACAACCGGTTTAAAAGCAAACAGAACCAGCCAACCCTGAAAAAGATACAGACAAGTGTTGAGCTTGTCGCTTTTCTTCATCAGCCACGGCTGGAAAATAATGCCGAAGGCGGCAATGAGCCAGCAGGCCGTGAGGATCGTGATGCCGATCCAATTAGGCATGAGATTAAGCAGGAAAGGCGTATAGGTCCCCGCGATCAGAAGAAAAATGCAAGAGTGATCGACATACTGAAGTGCTCTTTTTGCTCGGACGTTCGGAATAGCATGGTACAGAGTACTGGCTAAATAAAGCACGATCAGAGATGACCCGAAAATACTAAAAGTAGTGACCGCCAAAGCATTTCCGTGTCGGATTCCATAAAGAATTAAGAAGATAAGTCCCACTATGGAGGCAACGACTGCCAAGCCGTGGGAAATCGCATTGGCAATCTCCTCACCGCAGGTGTAAAACTTCTCCTGCGTCCGCAGAAAACCTGAATAAGTACGATCCATTCTTTTTAGTCGGTTTCTTTCGAAACCGCCTCCTGAATATTCTTTTGTTAGATTCAATATAAAAGTCCCAGAGACCTCCGGCGAAGGTAAAAAAGCTGACTTTGTAACAAACCTGTACAGGGTAAGCCAGATAGGCATTACTCGCCTTTATGCCTCAGGCGGAGCAGGTGACAATGGTTTAAGATCACGGAATTCCCGAATACACAAGGAGAATTTTTGTGAAAGTTTTAGCTCAAAACAGAACAAGAGCCTTTGATAAAAAGGCAGTTGTTAAGTGTGCTGCCGCTGTTGCTCTGTTAATTGCAGCCTCTAAGGTTTCTTTTGCGATAGGCCCGGTGCCCCTGACCATGCAGACATTTGCCGTCGCCGTCGTCGGCGCTTGGCTAGGAACACGTCAGGGTGTTGCTGCCGTCGTTGCTTACTTGGCGCTCGGTTTTGCCGGCCTGCCGGTATTTGCAACTCCGCTTTGCGGCCCCGCTGCTTTGATGGGTCCGACTGCCGGTTATTTAGTCTCTTTCCCGATGGCTGCCGCTATCAGCGGTCTGTTGGCTGAAAGAGGCTGGACAGGCAAGCGTATTTTTGCCTCCTTCATCAATCAGTACGCTTCCAACATTTTTATTGTTTTCTTTGGAACGATTTGGCTTTCTGCCACCCTCGGTGTAGAAAAAGCCGTCATGGTCGGCTTCGTTCCCTTTGTTATCGGTGCTTTGCTTAAGGCTATTCTCGGTACCGCAGTCCTGTATGCCAAAGCATTAAGCAGCAGAAAGTAATAGGAATTTTCCTAAGATTTTTCAGACCGAAGGCATTGTCCTTCGGTTTTTTTATGGATTTTCAAAGAGTTAGATTGTAATTAATAACTCAGGGTTTATTCTTATGAACTTTAGGATGTATTCCGATCCTGAGCTAAGTCTTAAATTTCACATATCGAAACAATCAATGTTTCGCATCACCTCGATCACGGAGAAAACATATGAAAGTTAAGACTCTTTTGAGCTTTGCCGCAGCACTCTGCTGCGCAGCCGCTTTCAGCATGAGCGCCCAAGCTCAGTTGAAAAATTCGCCGATGCATGCCAACCTTCCTGACAATGCAACAACAAAAGATTGCTTGGTTTGCCATCAGTCCTATCAGACGGTAGCTCAAAGAACCGCCAAGATGAATCCTAATCCTCACAGCAACCACCGCGGTGAACAAAACTGCACCAACTGCCATAGCGTTAAGGGCAAACCGCACCTCGAATGCAATGACTGCCATACATTCGCAATCAAGATGAAAGGAGAATAATAAAATGACAAGCGTATCTCGTCGTACTTTCCTTGGAACAGCTGCCGCTGCTTCCGTTAGCGCTGTCGCTGCTCCTGCAATGGCTGCTTCCACTTCCGGAAACAATCTTCCTGCCAAATGGGATGACACAGTTGACGTCGTCGTCTTGGGCTGCGGCGGTGCCGGTATGATGGCTGCCTGCCAGGCACACGATGCCGGCGGTAAAGTTGCCGTTTATGACGCAGGCCAGTCTCCCTTCCATACAGCTACCAACCTCTGCGGCGGCTTGTTCACAGCTTGGGGTTCCAAGATGCAGAATGCTGATCCGGAAGGCCGTAAAGACTCCTGGCAGCAGTTTGCCGAAGACATCATGGCTTACGGCAACTACATGAGCTTGAAGGAACCGGTTTACTGCTTCGCAAAGAACTCCGGCAAAGCATTTGACTTCCTTGAAGACGCCGGTCTTGCCAAACATCACCTTGAACCGTATGCCGGCCACAGCCGTCTGCGCGCTCACCGTCAGGACTCTTTCAAGGGCCGTGACTACATCGAAGTTCTGGTCAAACAACTCGACAAACGCGGCATCAAGATTAACCACGGCATGGGCGTTACCAAGTTCTACTATGATCCGGCTACTAACACCGTTGTCGGCGTTCAGGTAGGCGAAGGCGACAAGGCCAAGAACGTCAAAGCCAACAAGGGCGTTATTATGGCTACCGGCGGTATCACCGGTACGCCGCAGTCTCTCGACCGCTGGGTTCCGAGTGTTGCCGGTAAGGGCGTTGCCATCGGCGGTCCGAAGAATGACGGTACAGCCATGATGGTTGCAGTTCGTGACGTCGGTGTTCCTCTGTCTCACATGCAGTACATTGCTTCTTATCCCTGCGGTATCGTTGTTAACGGACGTAACGGCCCGTACTGCCGCTGGTGGTTCATCACCAACAACGGCGGCATCCTGGTCAACAAGAACGGCCAGCGCTTCATTACTGAAAAAGAAGGTATCTGCCACGTGACTCCGTCTCTTGCCTCTCAGCCTGACGGCTGCCACTACGTCTTGGTTGACCAAGCAGGTTGGGAACGCACACTTGACAAGATCAAACTCGGCGCTCTGATCGGTCTGCCGAGCTGGCCTGCCGAACGCGTTGAAGCCGAATTCAAAGCCGGTAAGAACCTCTGGAAGTGCGACACTCTTGAAGAACTCTGCCAGAAGTCCGGTATGAACCTTGACGGTCTGAAGAAACAGATCGCTACATGGAACGAAGCGGCTAAGAACCATAACGACCTGCAGTTCGGCCGCAGCGACAAGGATATGTATCCTCTCGGCAAGGGTCCGTACTACATGATCCGTATGGAACCGTGGAACAACCTCTCCTGCGGCGGTGTTCGTGTTAACGAAGACCTCCAGGTTCTGGGTTGGGACATGAAACCTGTTAACCACTTCTATGCAGCCGGTGAAACCGTTGCCGGTGTTCACGGAGCCTTCTACTGCGGCGGTAACGCCTGCGGCTTCGCTCACACCTCCGGTTGGGTTGCCGGTCAGAAGGTTATGGGCAAACAGATCGGTTAATTCTCCTGTGATCTGACGAGAGAATGGGGCGCCGCAAGGCGTCCCTCTCCGATAATTTGGATGGGACGGCGCCTTCGGGCGCCGTTTTTTTTCCTACTAACTTATTGGATAACTGAAGAAATTGATAATGTTTTTGAAAATTCCGGTTGAGAACCCACAAAGATCTGCGAATCACTATTTCAAGATTTTGGCTTCCGATGCCTTTGAGTTCTCAAAAGAGCTTTCTATGGACTAAGTAGGCGACGATTGTTTCCTCAACGCCCGTCCGCCATCCGGGCAAAATCACATTGAAATTTTCCATAAAGGAAGTATCGAATTCTTCCGAAAGCCTAACCGGCTCTTCTTCTGCAAAAATGAGTTTGGCAAAGTTATGATTAGGTAATAGGCGAGCCAAAGTTGAGTGAATAAAACCTACCAGTTCGAAAAGGGAAGTTTCTCCATTGGCTGCCAGTTTATAAGTCCTGTCAAAACCCGGATTTGCCAAGCATTTAAGAGCTGCTGCAGCCGTCATTTGAACCAAAAGATGCCTTCCGATAAGTCTGAGCGGCTTATTACCGGAAACTGTTACTCTCTTGCGAGAAAGAATCTTGTCAATCCACTCCGTGATTAGGTTTTTAGTCACAGAACAATAAAAGACCTCCGGAAGTCTTATGAATAAGTACTGGCAGTTGATGAAAGCTGGGATGTCATCAACCGGTTTTAACCAACTTACCAAAAGAGAGTCCTTGGTTTCCAAAGCCTGTGAAAGAGCAGCTAAATAAGCCGCGTTTTTCAGATCTGAATTCCGGTTCGAGAAACGGGGAGCATAGAAAACGGCATCCGGCTGCGTAAGCGTTAGGAAGGCTGCAGCGAGTCCGGGATCGTTTTGCGGGAGCTCGAATTCAGTCGGTTTCCACAAATTCGAATTCTTTTTGAGCTCTGAGGAAAGATAAGGCTCAAATATCTCTGAGTCCCCGAGAAGGGCAAAGTTGTATTGAGTCTTTGTCACACCGGCGCTCCGTCAACGAAGTCACCGACCCAGAGACCTTCGTAGCTCGGAGGCACCAGTCCGGGACAATGTTCAAAGTACTCAATTAGCCAATGGACAAACCGATTGACTGCAACTCTGTCTTTACGGCTGATATAGATTTGCTGGACGGGGAACTTCCATTCCGGCAGGACTTCGCAAACCGTTCCGTTAGCCAGCTCATCTAAATAGTAATAGACAGGGCAGTAGGCTCCGATGCCCTTTGAACGCATGACGACCTGCTTGATGCCTCCCGGATTATTCAAACGCATATGGGCATGGAAGTGCAAGGGAAAATAGTCGCTTCCTTTTCTTAAAACCATATTTCTTTCGCGGTTTCTGGAAAAGAAAGAGAAAATAGGATGTTCAGAGAGGTCACGAGGAGAGCGAATCGGATATTTAAGTCCATTCAGATACTGTGGAGTGGCAGCGAGCATGAAGGAAATACCGGCAATCAGTTTAGAGTCACGTGTCGGAATATTCAGCGGTGTTATCGAGAGCATGACGTCATAACTGGTAATGGCGTCAGAGGTCATTAACTCAACATAACTTAATGATCTCATAGACACTGAAACATCAGGATTGAATTCCAGGTACTTTGAAATTGCAATCGGCATGATGATTTCAGAGAGCCCAATAGGGCAGGCGATGGTTATCAAGTCCCTGTCATTATCACGAGCAACCTGAAGGTCTTTGAACAATGAGGCCGCATCAAAAACGATACGTCTCATGCGGGAATAGGCCACAGATCCGGCACTGGTGAGCACCAGCTGTTTGCCTTTTCTCTGAAAAAGTTCAACGCCGAGATCTTTTTCAAGTTTGTTAATTCGCCTTGAGATGGAAGAGGCCTCTACGCCGATTTCTTCGGAAACTTTAGCGATGGAACCGCGGGAGACGATCTTAAAGAAAAGCCGCCAGGTATCAAGGTCGGAAACAGTACTCACAGTTCATCCTTTCAGCTGATATTCAGACTGTAGTTTGTGCGTTTTTGTAACTAACAGGATTGGCAATTAAAACATTACAAATGACAATAATTACTTGAATTTAAACAAACAAAATCAAGATCGATTTGTAATAAATCTGTAAATTGCCTTTTTTGTTAGCAATAACACGAAGTTTTTGTCATTGTATCAACTGCGGTACTTAGGCACAATAAACATGTCGGACGTAACCAAGGTCCGACGGACATCTCCTGATTGGTTGTTAGATATAAACAGTCTGATTTGGACTGTGCCTTCTTCAGAAAGAGAGAGCTGAAGAAGGTATTTTTTTGTCTAAAAACTGCGGAACGAAAAATATTCTCTTTTTCTTGAGAAGATTCGGATTTTAATCCTGAAATTTCATAATTTTCCGAGATCAAAATAAGTATTCTCCTGAATCTTATACCTGGCAAAAAAGAGGATACTCACCATCCTTAGCAAGGAAATTGAAGTATCGGATTCGTTATTTCTGAAATCTCCGTCCTATAGTGAAGAAAAAAGAATCTTTCAGGAGATTTCAATGTCGCAAGAGAATCTATCGAATTCTGCAGGCCCGAATTGCCTTAAAAGAAGTTTTGGCATGCGGGAGGCAGTGACGATTACCGCCGGATCAGTGATCGGCGTCGGCTTATTTACCACAGGATCCAATGTTGTTGGAAACCTCGGAGTCGAGGTGATTTTTGCAACTTTACTCGCCCTTTTGGTGAGCATTTATCCTGCGCTGCTGTACGCAGAAATGGGCGCTGCGCTCCCGTACGCCGGCGGCACTTATCAATTTGCATCCTTAGGGCTTGGAAAAGCAGTCGGCGTTTTAGCCGGTTGGAATTTCATTATTTCACTGGTCGCTGTGACCGGCGGTGAAGCGCTGGCCTTTAGTTACTACTTCAAGACGTTCTGTCTTGCCTTCGGCTGGCAAATTCCATTATCTAATGTTGCTGTTGCGTTAATTGTCACGATCGGCTTCATTATTGCCAACGTTTTCGGCGTAAGACTGACGGGACGGCTACAAAACGGCTTTATGTTTTTCTTTTGGGGTGTTGCTGCCATTTGGTTCCTTACCATGATCCCGAACATTGAGCTGCCGAATTTCGTGAAATCACCGGAATTTATCGCTAAAGATAAGGACTTTACCTTCATCGGTGCCGTTTGCATGATTTGGTGGTGTTTTGCGGGATTCGAAGCTTGCGTCGCGATGGGCGAGGAGATTCGTTTTCCGAAAATCAATATTCCTCGAGCCATGTTCCTGGCTCCGTTTGTCGTTTTCTGTGTGAATGCATTGTTTCAGTGGTATTTAATCGGAATTACACCGGTTGAGAAATTAGCATCTTTGGCAACGGCAGAAGCACCTTATGCCGAGGCTATGAAGGCAGCAGGCATTCTCGGATTTCCTCTTGCTTTGCTCGCTGCCGGTATCGCATTCGGCGGCGATTTCTCGACTTTGAATGCCTCTATTTCAACAACGCCGCGTTATCTCTTTACTATGGCCAGAGACGGTGCGATGCCTAAGATTTTTGCGAAGGTCAGCCGCCGTTATCAGACCCCTTACGTTGCCGTGATAACGCTGGGTGTATTGACCGTTGCTTTAATTGCTACGAATTCCTTGTTGTACATCGCTGAACTATCTTTGTTCGCCGATCTGTTCTACTACGTTTTGGGAATTTTAGCTGCTTTAGGTCTGAGAAAGAACCATCCTGAGCTTAAACGTTCTTACAAAGCACCTTTAATAATGATCGGTGCGCCTATCAGCGCCTTAATCTACTTGTATATGATGACAGAGCTTAGCAATGAAGCTTTCTATACTGGTGTTATTTGGTGCCTTCTTGGTATTGCAATCTACTGGTGCTGCTCCAAGTATTACGGTTCCGGAACGTCTTTCAAGTTAGATGAGAAAGAGTCAGGTGTTGATGAAACACCGAGCCCGGAAGAAAAGAGAGCGATGGATCGGGAGTACCACGTTTGGTGGTTCATCGTCGGCGCCTTGAGCATTATTGCAACGCTGCTGTACTTAGTTCCATACCTGGCACGTTAGTTAAACCTAAAACATTCCAAGCCTCGTCTATGCGACGAGGCTTTTTTTTCGGAAGAAATAATGATACGTCCGGGGCTGTAGCCAAAGAAAAGGCGCTGACAAGATGAAGTAAGGCAGAAAAAACAAAAGCTCTTCTGAAGTTAATAGAAGAAATTGAGCAAAAAGAAGAAGACTAAAAATTGGTATTAGAAGTTGGATGCAGTCCTGTCTTTGAAGTTCGAATGATATTTCTCATTTAAATCTTGCGGTTCATAACCAGATCATTTCTATATTGAGGAAATAAAGATTTGAAGTCACATAACAGAAGAAAATCGACAAATCTTTGATGAATATGAATTACGAAAGATTAGGAAAGTCCTTAACAAAACATAAAAAATTGATTCAGGCAGGATTAGGGGCGAGGAAGAGGGTAGGGGACAGGGAAGTTAAATACTGCATAACGATTTCATAGCCAGGAAATTGGACAAATTAATTTATGTGATATTTGATGAAATTCAATAAATAAATATTTGATAGCGACAATCCAAAACTTATTATCCTCCTAAAATTAGATATTAATTTTCCCTATTCTAAATATTAAATTTAATCCAAAAATACCTCTACATATAACATGTCGAAAAAGTTAATTAGATATGATCTAATTTGAAACGAAACCTCAGTTTAGCCATCGAATTATAGAAGTTCCATTTGTTGAAGAAAGTTAAATTTAGGGGAATTTCACTCCTAAATTGTCAATACCTGATTTATACAGCAACTAGAGCAATCTGGAGTGTGAATCGATGTCTCCGAATGGAATGCCGGAATAGTTGTTCACATGGAACTGTGAATAGTCAGGATCCGATAGATTTCTCCTTTAATCATAAGGTTAGAACAGTTTATAAACACTTCTTAAGAATGATAATAAATCGAAACAGACTGTTTTATTAAACGTAAAATCAAAGCGATACAGAAATTTCCTACAAGTTTATTTAGATTAGTCGGTCATTTGAAAAATCTCTTGTTGACAAAATTCTATTTGAATAAACAGTTAGTTAAGTAGTTTCTTAAAGGTTGATTTATTCATACAGCATGCTGTGCTGTTAATATTACTGTAAAAATGATTCGTACAGTTGAATTCTATCATTCGAGGAATGTATCTTTAACCTCACCCCGTTCCAGTAAAATGCTTATACCCTGTGATATAAAGTAGCATTTATACTAACTATCAACAAAGTCATGACAAATATCGCAATCTAAAATTACATTGAAATGAAAATACAATTATTATCTGATGTGGATTTTTAGATTTTGATCTCTAACAATTCTTAATAATGATGTATTGTAAAAATAAATTTAATTATTAAAATATTTTCTTAGATTATTTTCGCTAACCAATGATAATGAATAAGATTTCTGAAAACATCTTTGTACAGTTTTTATAATATATTTTATAAAGTTGCAATAAATGCAATCTAAATATAAATATAATTTTTAATTAACTCGTCAGTTTGTCAGGCCTGTGTCTCCTTTACGAACGATATAGAGAACACTTATTAACTTGCAAAATGATTCTTAACTACTTTTATCTATTGAAATTTTTATAAATATTTAAAATTTGCTTCTTGGGGGTGAAAAATCGTGAGAAAAAGAAAAACCAAAAAAATTGTCTATAAATCGGGTTGTTCTGCCTTTTTTAGATAAGATTTCTGTGTTGTAATTTTCGAAACGACTATTTTTCTGATCCTTAGGAGACTATTTATGCAACGCCGTCAATTAATTAAATACTTAACCGCCGGGGCACTTTTTTCATCTTTGCTCCCTGCATTTGCAACTGAACCTGTTACCCTCAAAGTCGGAGCTTCTCCCCTTGTAACAGGAGACATCCTTGAGTTCGTAAAACCTGCCCTTGCCAAAAAAGGCATCAATCTCAAGATCATCGAATTTACCGACTATATCCAGCCGAATTTAGCTTTGGCCGATAAAGAAATTGATGCAAATCTTTTCCAGCACAAGCCTTTCATGGATAAGTTCTGCCAGGATAGAGGCCTTAAACTGACGGCTTTGCCCGGAATTTTTATTGCTCCGATCGCTCTTTACTCGAAAAAGATTAAAGATGTGAAAGAGCTTAAGAAGGGCGACACCATCACGATTCCTAACGATCCGACCAACGGCGGCAGAGCGCTGCAGCTTCTTGCCGGAGCAGACCTCTTAAAGCTTAAAGATGGTGTAGGACATGCTGCAACGGTCGAAGACATCATTGATAATCCGCTTAGATTAAGAATCATGGAAGTTGAAGCAGCTACTCTGCCGAGAACGCTCGATGATGCCCGCGCTGCCGTGATTAACCAAACTTATGCACTGCCGGCCGGTCTTAATCCTGTCAAAGACTCGCTCCTCATTGAAAGCAAAGATTCTCCCTATGCAAACATGGTTGCCATCCGTACCGGTGACAATCGTCCGGAACTTGTTGAATTAAACAACGCACTTCACACGCCCGAAGTAAAAGAATTCATACTTGAACACTACAAAGGATCTTTGATTCCATCCTTCTAACATTAGGACGTCTAGGAAATGAATAAACGCAATTTCTTGATTACCGCCGCGCTCAGCGCCGCTTTCTGCTTTTTCGGAACGGCAAACGCAGCAGAAACTTTAAAGATCGGGGCTTCCCCGGTGCCGCACGCAGATATTCTTAAGGTCGTGCAGCCCGAACTTGCTAAAAAGGGCATTGACCTCAAGATCATTGAGTTCTCTGATTATGTTCAGCCGAACTTGGCCCTTTCTGACAAAGATTTGGATGCCAACTTCTTCCAGCATCTTCCTTATTTAGACGCTTTCTCGAAAGATCATCGCTTGAATCTGGTGTCTGCCGGAGCAGTCCATATCGAGCCGATGGGCGTTTACTCTAAGAAAGTAAAGAATTTGGCTGATCTGAAAAAAGGCGCCTCCGTCGCCATTCCGAATGACCCGACGAACGGCGGAAGAGCACTTCAGGTTCTGGCTGCTGCCGGTTTGATCAAAATGAAAGACGGTGTCGGTGTGAACGGAACTCCTCTGGATATCATCGATAATCCTAAGAGAATCCGTATCGTCGAAGTGGAAGCTGCAACACTGCCCAGAGCTTTGGACGATTTAGATGCTGCCGTCATCAATTCTAATTATGCCCTCGGCGCTAATTTGAACCCCACAAAAGACGCGATTGCCATTGAAGCCAAAGATTCTCCTTACGCAAACGTTGTGGCTGTGAGAGCAGGGAACGAAAACAAACCTGCCATTAAGGAATTGATGAGCTCTCTTCATTCGCCCGAAGTTAAGAAGTTTATTGAGGAAAAATATAACGGAGCCGTAGTACCGGCTTTCTAATTTTGATTAATTGTCCGCTAATCGGAGGGATCCGTCAGAGCTGAAGAATCTTGAAAATTACTTCTGACGGTTTATCCATTAGCGGACAAAAGAAAATCTTTCCATTTTGAGACAACAAAAAACGGCCCTGCGGCCGCTTTTTGTTGTTAAAGACTATTGAAACGAAGGCATCATACCGAAACGATTGAATTCTCTTTCCTGTTCTTCGATAAGGTCTTCACCGTCCAATTCAAAATTCTTCTCGATGTCGATGTCTTCAATGAGAAGACGATTTTCGCCTTTAGATGTCAGCCTGGCCCAGAAAATTGATCCGGCGGCATCTTTCATTCTGACTTCCGTTTTGCCGATACGATTTAATTGTGCTTCTTTGACCTGAAAGACTGCTTTGTCTACGATCAAGTCACGAAGAAGATAACCGGCTGCAATGCCTAGCGTCGCCGCGACGCCCTCACCAATCTTGGAAATGATTCCGCTCTTTTCAACCGTGACCCAGCCGCTTTCTCTGCGGGTTGAACAAATAACACATTCACTCGTCTCTTCGGTATACGTAAAAGTCTGATTAATGTCCGTATCGGCTGCTTCTAAAACTTGTAACGCGCCGTTTGTGTATTTAGACATTTTTCATTTCCCTTAATTAAATTTCATTGAACTTTCGTATTGGTCGCTATATTGAAACAAAGCAAAGAAAGGGACAATAGCGTAAACCCCCAGCTAAACTCACTTTGAGCTAAATTATGGAAAAACCCTTAAGCGATTGGCGAAGCAAATTAGGAGGTTTCCCTAAGAAATGCCCAATTTGATAGATAAATTACTTCGCAGGGCAATAAAAAATATGTAGAAAACAAAACCAAAATGGGGCGGAAAATAGGGGAGGGTGAATAATATTAGTGTGTTACCGTTTTCACAAAATTAAGTTGTGACGATTTAAGATGATAAGAAATTTCAGCAAGCTCTTAAGGTTGTTGTAAGAAAGAGACAGCACTCGCATGCTTCAATATTTAGTGAAAACACCTATACAACTTTGAATATTCCTTGTGAATCGGACAAATTGAAAGAAACAGTAAATTATTAAAAGGGTATTTTGTTCTGTAAAAGCAACAAATTAAGCAAAAAAGACTACAGATTCGAAGGGTGAGAAAAAGACAAAATTCATCCTTTTTTTTCAATTTTTCATTAAGTGAAACTACTTACTTTTGTTTTTGATCATTTTAAATCCATTGTCTTTTGTCCGAAGTTGTTCTAAATTTCAGCTCAACAGTTTTAGGTGCAATTGTTTTTCATGGTCAACCCTAATATATCTAGCGGATTTGACAGAGAAATTATTCGCACCTGAATTTGTTGGTTTTTTACCCCATGCTGCCGAAAGGTGCCACCCGTCTTTTCGGTTAACTTGGATCAAGGAGATCTACTAAATGAAAGTTATTTATACGGATGTACTGGTCATCGGCGCAGGTCTTGCCGGTCTGCGTATGGCCGTCGGTGCCAAACGCCGCGGACATGATTCCATCATCCTCTCTCTAGTTCCCCCTAAACGTTCCCACTCCAAAGCCGCTCAGGGCGGTATGCAGGCTTCTCTGGCCAATGTGATTAAGGGCGTCGGCGACAATGAGGATGTCCACTTCGGCGACACCGTTCGCGGTTCCGACTGGGGTGCAGACCAGGAAGTCGTTCGTATGTTCGTCAATACTGCTCCTAAAGCTGTCCGTGAACTGGCTGCTTGGGGCGTGCCCTGGAGCCGTATCACTCCGGGTGACCGTCAGGTTATTATCAACGGCGAAAAAGTTACTATTACCGAACGTAAAGAAGCTGCCGGCCTGATCGGTCAGCGTGACTTCGGCGGTACAAAGAAATGGAGAACTTGCTTCGTTTCCGACGGTACCGGCCACGCTATGCTGAACGCTGTTTCCGACCGTGCTATCGCTCTCGGTATTCCTATTCACGAACGTGTTGAAGCCATCGCTTTGATCCACGACGGTTCCCGCTGCTACGGCGCTGTCGTTCGTGACCTTATCACCGGTGAACTCATCGGTTACGTTGCCCGAGCTACTGCTATCGCAACCGGCGGTGCAGGTAAGATCTTCCGCGTTTCTACAAACGCTCAAATCTGTGAAGGTACCGGCCACGCTATCGCTCTGGAAACAGGCGTTGCTATGTGCGGTAACTTGGAGGCTGTTCAGTTCCATCCGACAGGTATTTTCCCGGCCGGTATTCTGGTTACTGAAGGCTGCCGCGGTGACGGCGGTCTGCTTCGCGACGTCGACGGCCATCGCTTCATGCCGGACGTTGAACCTGAAAAGAAAGAACTTGCCTCTCGTGATGTTGTTTCCCGTCGTATGGAAGAACGTATTGCTCAGGGCAAGGGCGTTAAGAGCCGCTTCGGTGAACACCTCTGGCTCGACATCACGCTGCTCGGTGAAAACCACATTAAACACAACCTTCGTGAAGTTTACGAAATCTGCCATTACTTCCTCGGCGTTGACCCGACGAAGGATTGGATCCCGGTTCGCCCGGCTCAGCACTACACCATGGGCGGTGTCCGCACCAACCCGAACGGCGAATCTCAGACTCTGAAGGGCCTGTTCGCTGCCGGTGAAGCTGCTTGCTGGGATATGCACGGCTTTAACCGTCTCGGCGGTAACTCCGTTGCTGAAACCGTTGTTGCCGGTATGATCATCGGCGAAACAATCGCTGACTTCTGCGACAAGCCTGAAAACACCATCGACATTCCGACCCGCGTTGTTTACGACTTCATCAAGCGCGAACAGTCCAAACTGGACGCCTTCGTTAAGAACAATGGCAAAGAAAACATGGCTGAGATCCGCACTCGCATGCAGGAAATCATGACGACTAAGGTCGGTATTTTCCGCGAAGGCGAAAAACTCAAGGAAGCTGTCGAAGAACTCGAAGACCTCTACAAGAAGAGCTTCAACGTTGCTGTTAAGAACCAGCCGGGTGCCAACCCTGAGCTTGTTTATGCTTACAGAACACAGAAGATGCTCCGCGTCGCCCTCGGTATGGCTCTCGGTGCTTCTCTTCGTACAGAATCCCGCGGTGCTCACTTCCGTGTTGACTACCCTGTTCGTAACGACGCTGAATGGTGCAAACGTACACTCAGCACATGGAAGAACGAATCCGATACTCTTCCGACAATTACTTACCAAGACCTCGACATCTCCAAGATGGAACTTCCTCCGGGCTGGCGTGGTTACGGTGCTAAGAACTACATTGACAACCCCGAAACACCTGTTCGTCAGAAACAAGTCGACGAAATCCGTGCCAAACTGGAATCCGAAGGCGCAGACCGCTTCGCTGTCCAGAATGCACTGATGCCGTACCTGCAGCTTCTGCCCGAAAATCTCCGCGGCAAGAACGAACGTATTGACGAACCCCTGTCTTAATCTTTGGAGTTGAAATTAAATGGCTGATACAACACAACAGATGGCTGCTGCTGAAGAGAAAAAAGAAGATGCAGTTCCCCAGCAGGCGAAAGCTCATCGCATGCTCCAGGTAAGCATTCTTCGTTACAACCCGGCTGATCCGGATAGCGTTCCTCACCTGCAGACTTACTCCGTTTCCGAAACGGACTCTATGACTCTCTACATTCTCTTGAATGAATTGAGAGACACACAGGATCCTTCCCTCCAGTTCGACTTCGTTTGCCGTGCCGGTATTTGCGGTTCCTGCGCAATGCTCGTTAACGGTAAACCGACTCTGGCCTGCCGCTGCCTGACAAGAGATCTTCCGGATCACTTCACTTTGGCTCCGCTTCCCGGCTTCGAACTTATCGGTGACTTGTCTGTCAACACAGGTAAGTGGATGCGCGGTATGTCCGAACGTATCCAGTCCTGGTGCCACCTTAACGATGACAATGTCAATCTGTCTAAGATTGAAACCCCGATGGATCCGCATCTGGCCGAAGAAATCTACCTGCTTGACCGCTGCGTTGAATGCGGCTGTTGCGTAGCTTCCTGCGGTAACTTCCGTATGCGTCCTGACTTCGTCGGTGCTGTCGCTATCAACAAGATCTCTCGTTTCCGTCTGGATCCGCGCGATCACCGTAATGATGCCGACTACTACGAAATCCTCGGTACTGAAAGCGGAGTTTTCGGCTGTATGTCCCTTCTGGCTTGCCACGACTTCTGCCCGAAAGATCTGCCTCTGAAGACTCAGATTGCTTTCATGCGTCGTAAGATGGCCGAGCAGGGCATCATGGGCAAAGAAGAGCCCAGCCTCAAGAGAGTCATTCCTCTTCGTGAGCTCAAGCTCGACTAATCCTACTTTGTAACAAAACGTCCTAGCAAGACCTAAACCCCTACCTTAATCGGTAGGGGTTTTTGTTTATTGCGGCAATGAAACAACACATGCCGTGAAGTGATGATACTTAAAACGAAAGTTCTAGGTAAAAACCCTTGATTTATCGACAATTCAGAAAATTTTTCTAGAGAATTTTCATGAACTGTGCTACTTTAGTCCCCGTTTGAGCAGTACCGATTCCCATGCAAATAAACAATTTGTTACGATACTGCCTGCAGCCACTCAATCGTATGACCACGGTCTTCGGACTGACGAAAGAGGGCGGTTTTTTGAGACTTCTCATTATTCAAAACAGGAGCAACAATGACTCGTATTGAGCACGATTTTATTGGCGACTTAGAAGTTCCGGCTAATGCCTACTACGGCGTTCAGTCTCTTCGCGGTAAAGAAAACTTCTTCATCACTGAAGAAAAGAACAACCAGGAAATCTACTTCATCATCGCTTTTGCTTATGTCAAAAAAGCAGCTGCTATGGCGAACAAAGAACTCGGCGTTGTTAAACCCGAAGTTGCCGACGCAATGATCTGGGCATGCGACCAGCTCATCAACAACACCGAAAAATATCGCGACCAGTTCATCACTGACTGGCTGCAGGGCGGTGCCGGTACCTCTACCAACATGAATGCCAACGAAGTCATCTCCAACCTTGCTATCGAACATCTCGGCGGCAAGCTTGGCGATTACTCCATCGTTAACCCGAACAACGATGCTAACTTCGGTCAGTCCACAAACGACACCTATCCGACCGCTATCCATCTGAGCTGCATCCTCCGCTCCAACGTCCTTATCAAGGCCGCTGAAGAACTCCGCGACGCACTCTATGCCAAAGCTAAAGAATTCGATCAGACTCTGAAGATGGGCCGTACCCACCTCCAGGACGCTGTCCCGATGACTCTGGGTCAGGAATTCCACGGCTGGGGCTTCACCATCAATGACGAAATTGAAAACCTGCGCGCTGCCCAGGAACACCTCAAGATCGTCAACCTCGGCGCTACCGCTATCGGTACCACTGTTACGGCTGCTCCGGGATATCCTGAACTTGCTGTTAAGAACCTTGCCGAACTGACCGGCATCGACTTCAAGAACAGTGAAGACCTGATCGCTGCTACCAGCGACTGCGGCGCTTACATGACTCTGTCCTCCGCTATCAAGGGCTTGGCTGTCAAGATGACTAAGGTTTGCAACGACATTCGTCTGCTTGCCTCCGGTCCTCGCTGCGGCCTGAAGGAAATCAACCTTCCTCAGCTCCAGCCGGGTTCTTCCATCATGCCGGGTAAAGTCAATCCGGTTGCTGCTGAAGTTGCCAACCAGGCCAGCTTCCTTGCTATCGGTCTCGACACAACAGTGATGCTTGCCGCTTCTGCCGGCCAGCTCGAACTGAACGTTATGGAACCGGTGATCACTTTCGCTCTGTACACACAGATGAAAGTTATGACCAACGCATGCGACACACTGCGTACAAAACTGGTTGAAGGCGTTACCGCCAACACCGAACGCTGCAAAGACTATGTCATGAACTCCATCGGTATCGTTACACTCCTGAAGCCGCATTTCGGCTACCAGAAGTGCGCCGCTATCGCTAAGGAAGGCTACACAACCGGTAAGTCTCTGCATCAGATCGTTGTTGATGAACAGCACCTGATGACTCAGGCTGAATGGGATGCCACATTCAATACTCAGAACTTGATTCATCCGAAATTCGTCAAGTAATTGAGTTCAAGATTTCGGCAGCGGAATCCGCTGCCGAATTTTCAGCGCTCGGAGCAGGTTAAAAAAACATGTTCTTGCTCCAATTCAAGGGTCTTTGGCGACCCGTCAATAATTAACTAAGCCAACATCTCGGGGAGTACGGTTAACCGCGTACTTTCTTTCGGAGGATTTATGGATATCATGGTTATTCTTCAGATTATCGTTCTGCTCGGCGCGATCTTTGTCGGTGTGCGTCTCGGCGGTATCGGTATCGGCTACGCCGGCGGTGCCGGTGTTCTCATTCTCGGTCTGTGTTTAGGCATGAAGCCGGGTAACATTCCTTGGGACGTGATCCTGATCATTGCATCCGTGATCTCGGCCATTTCCGCTATGCAACTCGCAGGCGGCTTGGACTACCTCGTTTACATCGCTGAAAAGATTCTCTACAAGAATCCTAAATACATCAACTATCTGGCTCCGCTGGTTACCTATGTTCTGACGATTTTCGCTGGTACAGGTCACACCGCTTTCTCGATGATCCCGGTTATCGTTGAAGTTGCTAAAGGCCAGAACATCCGTCCGAGCGTTCCGCTCTCTATCGCTGTGGTCTCTTCTCAGATCGCTATTACTGCTTCTCCGGTTTCCGCTGCCGTTATTTACATGACCGGCGTTCTCGAACCGTTCGGCTGGAGCTATCCGACTCTGATCGCTGTTTGGCTTGTTACCACTTTCCTCGGCTGCATGGTCACCGCTTTCATCATGACGATGTTCTGCAAGATGGACCTCAGCACCTCTCAGGTTTATCAGGAACGTCTTAAAGAAGGTCTCGTTAACCCTCCTGTCGGCATGCAGGAAATCAAGATCACTTCCTCTGCCAAGCTTTCCGTTTGGATCTTCCTCATCGGCGTTATCGCAGTCGTCTGCTACGCATCCGCTATTTCTCCGGCTATCGGCCTGATCAAACCGGTTATCGTTGCACGTGACGCAGCCATCATGAGCTTGATGCTTACTGTCGGTGCTTTCATCACGATCTTCTGCAAGATCAAACTCGGCGACATCGCTTCCACATCCGTTTTCAAATCCGGTATGGTTGCCTGTATCTGCGTTCTCGGTGTTGCATGGCTCGGTGATACATTCGTTTCCGGTCACACCGCTCAGATCAAGGCTTTTGCTTCTGAAACCATCAGCCAGTATCCGGCTCTCCTCGCTGTTGTCTTCTTCTTAGCCGCTATGCTCCTGTACTCTCAGGCCGCTACTGCCAAGGCGATTACTCCGACAGTGGTTGCCGCCCTCGGCATCACAGCCGCTCACCCGGATAACGCTTACATGCTGGTTGCCTGCTTCGCCGCTGTTTCCGCTCTCTTCGTTCTTCCGACATACCCGACTCTCCTCGGCGCTGTTCAGATGGACGACACCGGTACAACACGCATCGGCAAGTGGGTCTTCAACCACTCCTTCTTCATCCCCGGCGTTCTGGCGATTGTCTTCTCCGTCGCTTTCGGTTTCGTTGCCTGCGGTTTCATCTAATCCGCTGATCTAACGTACCCCTAAAGGGATATGAGAATAGGGCCTCGCAGTGCGAGGCCTTTTTCTATGCTCAAATTCACCTGTTTGTTACGAAGAATTACATAATAAATCAAACTATATTTGCTCGATCAAAAAATCTTCTTAATAAAAATCAATGAATTCATAGAGATACAAAAATCTGTTAATGATTTTTCCGTCGCATATGGTTTACCCCATATGTTTGGGGTAAACCATTTATTTTTTTTGTGCAAACGATTACAATACTTTGCAGCAAACGAGAGCTGGTTCGCAGCGTGTTGAGTAGCGTTCGACTCTGTCTGCATCGGATGACTGTGTGGACCAACGGTTTTTAAACCGACACGGTTATTTTTCAAATCCTACTTCGCAACGGAGCGGGATATATATTTTTGAGGAGACCTGAATGGCTCGTATTGAACATGATTTTATCGGTGACTTAGAAGTTCCTGCCAACGCTTACTATGGCGTTCAATCCCTTCGCGGCAAAGAAAACTTCTTCATCACTGAAGAAAAGAACAACCAAGAAATCTACTTCATCATCGCCTTTGCTTATGTTAAGAAAGCAGCTGCGATGGCTAATAAGGAACTCGGCGTTGTTAAACCTGAAGTTGCCGACGCAATGATCTGGGCTTGCGACCAGCTCATCAACAACACTGAAAAATATCGTGACCAGTTCATCACTGACTGGCTGCAGGGCGGTGCCGGTACTTCTACCAACATGAACGCTAACGAAGTTATCTCCAACCTCGCTATCGAACATCTCGGCGGTAAGCTCGGTGACTACTCCATCGTCAACCCGAACAACGACGCAAACTTCGGTCAGTCCACGAACGACACATACCCGACCGCTATCCATCTGAGCTGCATCCTCCGCTCCAACGTCCTTATCAAGGCTGCTGAAGAACTCCGCGACGCACTCTATGCCAAAGCTAAAGAATTCGATCAGACTCTGAAGATGGGCCGTACCCACCTCCAGGACGCTGTCCCGATGACTCTGGGTCAGGAATTCCACGGCTGGGGCTTCACCATCAATGACGAAATTGAAAACCTGCGCGCTGCCCAGGAACACCTCAAGATCGTCAACCTCGGCGCTACCGCTATCGGTACCACTGTTACGGCTGCTCCGGGATATCCTGAACTTGCTGTTAAGAACCTTGCCGAACTGACCGGCATCGACTTCAAGAACAGTGAAGACCTGATCGCTGCTACCAGCGACTGCGGCGCTTACATGACTCTGTCCTCCGCTATCAAGGGCTTGGCTGTCAAGATGACTAAGGTTTGCAACGACATTCGTCTGCTTGCCTCCGGTCCTCGCTGCGGCCTGAAGGAAATCAACCTTCCTCAGCTCCAGCCGGGTTCTTCCATCATGCCGGGTAAAGTCAATCCGGTTGCTGCTGAAGTTGCCAACCAGGCCAGCTTCCTTGCTATCGGTCTCGACACAACAGTGATGCTTGCCGCTTCTGCCGGCCAGCTCGAACTGAACGTTATGGAACCGGTGATCACTTTCGCTCTGTACACACAGATGAAAGTTATGACCAACGCATGCGACACACTGCGTACAAAACTGGTTGAAGGCGTTACCGCCAACACCGAACGCTGCAAAGACTATGTCATGAACTCCATCGGTATCGTTACACTCCTGAAGCCGCATTTCGGCTACCAGAAGTGCGCCGCTATCGCTAAGGAAGGCTACACAACCGGTAAGTCTCTGCACCAGATCGTTGTTGACGAACAGCACCTGATGACTCAGGCTGAATGGGATGCCACATTCAATACCCAGAACCTGATCCATCCGAAGTTCGTTAAGTAATTTCGAATAGGTTCCAGTGAACTAAAAACCGCCCGTTCGGGCGGCTTTGCCATATTCGGGAGCAGAGAAGGCGAAGTTCAGGCTTTCTCTGCAATCCTCAATTTTCGGTTTTCTCTTTCGGAAGGCTCAGCAATCCTTCGCGAAGCTTTTCTTCTAAAGAGTTGTCGCCGAGCCAGATAGAAAGAACCGCGTCATACAAGGCTTTGCCGCGAACCGGATTTCCCATGAGCTGACCGTTGTAAAAAACAAACGTTCCGCGTGAGGGCAGCCAGTCGACATCGACGACATCACCAGTCTCTAAATTGGTCAAGTCTTTCATAAACTCTTCAATTTGAAGAAGTTCGTTCTCAATAAAATTCTGATACGTCTCGTCGTTATTTTCGGCAATCGCCTCGCGCATAGAAGAAATAAAATCTTCAGCGTTTAAGGGCTTCAATATGACAATCTGCACTCGGCGAGCGCCCAATAAAGCTCTGGAAGTGTCCTGTCGGTGCGTTTTAGCAGGCAAATACAAAGCCACGGCATAAATCGGCTGATTGCTTTGGGTACGAACGCCGGTACCGTTTAAAACTAAGGCGTTCTGACCGACTTTGATATTTTCAGCGAAACGATGGCCGCCGATCTCTACGTAATTCGTCTTTTTTCCGGTGAGAAATTTTTTGATGTCTTCCATCAGCTTTGAGCTGTTTTGGTTCATTATTGTTCTTCCTGAGCTGCTTTATCTTTTTCAGACTTGATAACTTCTAAAAAGGCTTGTGCAAGTTTAATCATTTGCGGCTGCGTCAATCCGCATATTTCCTGCCGAAATTCAATAGATATTCCCGGGTCTACAGGAATCTCTATCACCGTTAGAGGCTCGCCGATCTCCCGACGATTCAGCACTTCCTGATGCGTCTGGCGCTTGAGCTCAACGATGCGGGCTAAGGTGTAACCCTGTTCCTGCAGAGCCTTAACGTTTCTTATCTGTTCTAAGTGGCTTGCGTCATAACGGGCATTTTTTGTTTCGCCGGTCGGCCGGTCTAAAAGCCCGCTGTTAACGTAGTATCGAATCGTTCGTTTACTAAGTCCCGAGACCTGCGAAAGCTCATCAATGGTGAGAAGGTTTTTAGAGCTCACGGTTTGTACAAAAATACAAATAAGTTAAAATAATCTGCACATTATAAGGTGGAGAACCAATGCATATCATTGTTGTCGGAGCAGGGGTCACGGGTATTGCGTGTGCTCATAATTTTTTAAAGCGCGGTCATAACGTTACATTGATCGAGAAAGCCTCGACGCCGAATCAGGAATGCAGTTTCGGAATGGCCGGATTTATGGGTCCTATTTCCGTACAGATGCTTTGTGCTCCCTTTAAAGGCAAAGCCGGTTTGGCCTCCATTTTCGCAAAAACTCGTCGTTTGGGTTGGGATGTTTCCATCGGACAGATGAAATTCCTTCGCGCTTTAGCTAACGCCAGAAGTGCGGATGTCTGGGCCGCAAATCACGACTCTTTAATGACTTTGGCACGCTACAGTGTCGGTTTAACCGAATTCCATGCTCGTTTGGAAGATCTGTCTTTTGAGCAAGTCTACGGTCTGCTTCGTGTCTTTACAAATGCCCAGGCATGGGAAGAAGCTCATAAAGAAGAAAGCGAAAAACCCGGTGAATGGCTGACTAGAGAAGAATCTTCAAGAATCGATCCCTCTCTGGAAAACGTTCCTGATCCTTTCTTGGGATGTTCTTATCTCCCCCAGGAACTCTCCGGCAACGGCTGTTATTACTCTAAACAGATTCAGGCCATCAATGTCAGCCAAAAGAATCTGACCATGATGTATCACACCGAAGTTACGGGCCTAATGTTTGACGAAAACAATAAGGCCGTCGGTGTGAAGACGGACAAAGGCGAAATCGCCAGTGATGCCGTCGTTCTCTGCAGTAATTTAGGTACAAAGCCGCTGCTTGAAGGCAAGCTTGACCTCCCGACGATGCAGCTGACAGGCTGGGCCGTGACGGCAACCATCGATCCGATGAATGTTCCGCCGCTGCACACGCTTATTTTTGACAATAAAGATCTTCTTGTTACCCGTTTAGGCAATCGCGTCAGAGTCTGCGGTCGTTATTGGCTCGGAGAATCTTCTCACGATATGACAGACAAAGTGATCGAAGAAATCTATGAGGCCAGTTGTAAGCTTCTGCCCACAGCGGCTCAATGGACCGAATCCACCAACTGGATCGGCAAATGTATTGTCCATCCGGACAGCCTCCCGTCCTGTGGGGAAACACCTTTCGAAGGCTTGTACCTCAATGTTTGTCACGGATTGAACGGCTGGGCTTTGTCTGAGGGTTGCGCAGAACTTCTTTCGGATATTATTGAGAAAAAGACGCCGGCAATCGATCCGACGCCCTATAGTCCGATGCGATTTGTTAAACGAAAATAGTTTCACGAATATTCTTTGAGACTGTCCGAGCCGGCAGTCTCCTTTCTTTTTAAAGGTAATAATCAATGTCGGTTTCCTTACTTCAGATTCCTCAGTTAAGAGAACTCGAGGAAAAATACGCCCGTATCTTAGGACCCGGAGTTCTTATGGAGAGGGCAGGCAAAGCCGCTGCTGAGTTCATCTCCGATCTTTATCCTGCTCCGGCCCGAGTGACAGTGGTGTGCGGTCCAGGCAACAACGGCGGCGACGGGTACCGAACAGCGATCGAACTTTTAAATAAAGAATACGACGTCAACGTCGTCCAGGTCGCCGGCAAAGCACCTAAGAGCGAAGAGGCAAAGGCTGCTTTGGCGGAGTGGGAAAAGCTAGGCAGAACCGTTTACACCGATCCTTACGACACACCGAAGGCCGATATTGTCGTAGATGCGATTTTCGGCATCGGTTTGGAGCGCCCCCTTAAAGATGAATTCCTCGATGCAGCAATGTGGTTTAACGAAAGACGCGCATTGCACGTTTCTTTGGATATACCTTCCGGCTTGAACTCAGAAACCGGCACTTTGGTCGGTGACAGAGCAGGCTGCAAGGCCGATGCAACGATTTCTTTCTTAAGCGGCAAGGTAGGGCTCTTTACCGGCCTTGGGCCGGATGCCTGCGGCCGCGTCAAAATGGATAACCTCGGTATTTCCATTCCGCTTACCAAAATCAGCCTCCTCGAAGTCAAGGACTTTAAGCATGTCTGCGCGCCTCGCTTAAAGAATACTTCCAAAGCCGATTACGGTCGATTAGGCATTATCGGCGGAGGAAAGGGAACCGTCGGAGCAGCTTTAATTGCTGCCCGTTCAGGTTTGTATATGGGTGCCGGCCGCGTTTATGTCGAACTCTTAGAAGAGGACATGAAACTTGACCCGTTCTGCCCAGAATTAATGTTCCCCGTCAAAATCAATATTGATGAAATGGATGCCATCGTCATCGGTCCAGGCTTGGGCTTTACCGATCAGGCAAAACAGCGGTTCATTGAATGCCTGAAATCCAAAGCTGCTTTGGTCATCGACGGAGACGCTTTGACGATGATTGCTCAGGACGAAGAGATTTTGTCCTTAGTAACACACCGATTTGCTCATACGGTTCTGACGCCCCATGCCGCCGAAGCCGCACGGATCCTCAGGCTGCCCGTAGAAGAAATCAATAAAGACCGTCTTTCTCGCGCCCTTGACTTAGGTATTCTCACCGGAGCCGTAAATGTTCTGAAAGGAGCAGGAACGATTGTGACTCAGCGCAGCTCCGTCAGCTGGATCAATCCGACAGGTTCTCCGGCATTGGCAACTGCCGGATCCGGCGACGCCCTTTCCGGAATGATCGGCGCCATGTTTGCTCAGCACTTTGAATTGATGGACTGCGTTTTATCCGCCGTTTATCTCCACGGTGCAGTTGTCGACGGTTTGAATTCCGGCATTCTGGCCGGAGACATTGCGCCGTTGGCTTCCACTTGTCTTGAAGAATTGAGAGATTCTTACCAGAGGCACTTTCATCCGCTCAAGGCAGAAGAAAGAGCGATTGAGTGGGAAGACAGCTAACAAATCCTGCTGCTGCGTTGTTTAGCATGTTAAGCGCCGTGATTGCGGCGCTTAATTGTTTCTTGTACAACGAGCTGCGAACTCGGGAAGGCTGCGATGCCCGCAGCTTCCATCAGTTGTTCTCTTTGCGCCAAGGTGCGAAGTTCGGAGAGTTTTTGCGCTGCTTTCCAGCTGCCGAAAGTAGAGGCAAGGTGGCAATAGACAATGGCCGCCACGATGTCAGTAGGCGCAAATCTGCCGCTAGACCAGAAAAATCCCAGTTCGAGAAGACAATCGGGATCTTCGGTTAACGCGCCTTCCTCTAAAAAGCCCAGTCCCCTGGAGGGATTTTTAGGCGTCGTCTCGAGCCAATAGCGCCCTACGGCAAGAAGGCAGACAGGAATTTTTACCGCTGCTCCCTTAAACAGCCAGTGAAGACAAAGTTTAGGATTGAGATGAGGCCCTTCGGAAGTCAGGCGGACCATTCGCATAATGGCGCGCCTTTCTCCTTTTAAAGCGGCTTGGCTAAAGAAGGTCTCAGCAATCTCGGCGTTTTTTTCAACGCCCAAACCCTGGTCATAGGCCTCGGCCAGAGCAAACATCGCTTCGGGAGACTTTTCTTTTGCGGCAACACGAAGCCATGCAAAAGATTCTTCTAGGTTTCGGCGAACCCCGAACCCTTCGCGCAATGCCATAGCCAAATGGAATTTGGCGCTCGTTTCCCCAAGAACGGCTGCTTTTCTAAATAAGTCGGCCGCTCGTTTGGGATCTTTCTCTAAAAGCTGGCCGGTGGCATAAAGCATACCGAGAAGATCTAAAGAAGCAGCGTGTTCTTCTTCGGCTGCGGCTTTGAGATATTGGATGGCCGTGTTGGATTCTGCAGAAAGCAGTTCTTTGGCTTCTTTGAAACGATCCTCCGCCGTTTGTGGTTCCGGCCTTAAATTCAGAAACGCATACGGATCAAAAACGGTTTTTTCCGCTGGAGCCTGTTTTTTAGGCGAGATTTCGGGAAGCTTATCAAAGAAGCCGGACATAGATTAAGGGCTCGGAGGAAGCTGAGGCGGCAGAACGTCAGGGAATAAAGTGATGACGGCAATCACGTAAGTTAAAGACATCATCATCCACAGAACCAGCCCGCCGGCACCGAGCATAATCGGTTTGCCCCAGAGGCGGTGATGATAGTTATCGCCATATCGGTCACGAACGAAAGGCACCTGAGCCCAGCCGTCAAAAATAACCCAAGCGGCGTAAAACAAAGTGTAAGAACCTAAGAAGTAGAAATCTTCAAAATTGGATTCGGGAAGCCATGGTTCCAGCAGAAGATAGCCGAACATGAAGACTAATCCGAGGATCATCCACATATGGCTGTTGGCCGTGCGATCCTGCTCTCCCATTTCGCTCCAGTTGGTTCTTTGAAGAAATGCTCCGAAAACCGGAGTAAAGATATAGGACCAAATAACTGTCCAAACAGGATTCCAAAGAGCGATAGCAGGAGATTTAGGGTAAGCCATTTGCGTAATATTTAAAGGATGCAACTCGAGAAAAGGCAAAGAAGTCAAAAATTATTTGAACCTCACGACTGCCCGGCCTCTAAAAAAGAAAAAATAATAGCACAGCGCTATTTTCCTAAAACCTGTAACTTGCGATTTGAAAAGGATTTTTTCGGAAAAGAAATCAGATTAGGAGCTGCGCTGGGTAAAAAGGTTGAATTTTTTGAATCGGATTGGCTAGAATCAGACCATAAGATATCATTCGATAGCAAAGAAAATGAAGGCAATCCCGCTCCTAACGATCTGCAGCGCCTGTGTTTTAGTTACAGGCTGTGCTTCGGATTCAACCGACTACTACTTAAGAGACTCTTTCGGTTTTAAGGAAGTGTGTTTGGTCGACAATAAAAACGTGCCTCCTTCATTTTTTATTGCTTTACGCCAAGCGATTCAAGATAAGGGCTTAACAGTCAGAACCGTTTCAAAAACAGAACAGAGCTGCCCTGTCACGGTTTATTACGAAGCCAAATACAACTTGGCTTACTTGAAAGATGCTCGCCTGTTATTAACAACAGAAGGGCATCCGACTGACATCGTCAATCTTAGAAAAAACGTAGAGCCGGCAACCTTAGCGGATCCGGCTTCTGATTCAGAACCTAAAATCCGCGATATGGTCAACCGGCTCCTGCCGAGAGGAACGCCCTGGTAGGCATTCCCCAGTAAGAAGTCTTAGTCGAGAACGACAGTCGCTTCCACTTCGATCAAGCCGCCTTTCGGAAGGGCGGAAATCTGAACGCAGCTTCTTGCGGGATAAGGAGCAGAGAAGATTTCAGACATCACTTTGTTCACAACGCCGAAATTGTCCAGATCGGTGAGATAGACAGTCTGACGAACGATGTCGGCAGGTGTACCGCCGGCTGCTTTAACAATCGCAAAAACGTTGCGGAAAGCCTGACGGCACTGAGCTTCGAAGGAAGCAGGCAGTTCACCGGAAACGGGATCTAAACCCAGCTGGCCGGAAAGGAAGACCATGTTGCCGCATTTGTAGGCGGTAGAGTAAGTGCCGACAGCGGCAGGGGCGTTTTCTGTAGTGATAATTTCTTTCATTTCAATATCCTCAAAAAAACCGCCGTTCCAGCCAACTCCTACAAGGCTTCGAGGATCGGCAGTTGTCCGTTCAAAACCGAAGTGCGTTCAATGCTAACAGAGAATTTTTGCAGTGACTACACTTTGCTTCAGCTTATTTCTTTACTAGGTAGCCTTCCGGCTTATAGGCTTGAGAACCCCAAAGAGGCACGGAAGATATGGAGTGTTTAAAGCTTCCGTTTGCAATCTTGGTGGAGTAGCTCAAATAAACCAGCGTTTGGTTTTTTGCGTCAAAGATTCTGCGGATTCTCAAAGTTTTAAAGAAGACGCTTTGAGACTTCTTAAAAACCACTTCTCCGTCGGCGCTCTTATCAATTCCGTCGATCATGGCCTGAGTAATCTCACCGGTCTTTACGCAGGAAACCGAGCTATTAGAAGGATCGCTCAGCTGAAGCGGAGAATTGATGTAAGCCACATGGCAAGTGACGCCCGGAACCTGAGGATCCGTAAAGGCATCCAATTTGATGTCTTTGAACGTAAACACGCCTAAGGAGACACTGGCCACTTCCTTATCGGAGCAGCCTGCGAGAAGCAGGGCCGAAAGGAAAGCAGCGACGATGAGAAGCTTTTTCAATTTAATTCCTTCTGTTGCGGTTCAACTTTTTCAATAATGCCTGATGCTCGAGGCTTTTGTTCTCCGCTTTTCATTACTTTGAGTATCTGATTTGCCTGCCAGTCGAAATAAGGGTTGTAGGTCAGACGAGCAAAGCTGTGCTCACCGTCGTGCGTACCCCAGGCCCCATACCAGACATCCGGAACATTTCGGCAGTCCTGAACATCTTTAGCGGAAGCACTGTTGCGGCAATAGCGGAACTTGCCGTCCTTTCCGTACCAGACATTGTCGGGAGAGAAAGGAATGGACATATGAGCAAACGACTTGATTCTCAGCTCAGGCAGATAATCCGGCTTAGCAACGACTTTCTTGGAATATTTGCCATCGGGCAGTTTTCCGTACCAAATAATCTTAGAGGCCGGATTCGTCAAAGCGTTATCAAAAACCTTAACCAAAGACTGAGTATTGATGATGCTGTCATGCTGACTCATCATGACGATCACAGGCTTCGTGATCTTGTTTTTGATCAGATAGTCGTTGGATGTATCCATGGTGTGCTTAAACGCCACAATGGCATCCATCGGTACCGTGTTGTATTTGAATGGTGTGTCTCCGGCAGTTTTCTTATCCGGCGCTTTGAGCCAAGTCACAAACAAATCAACAATCGGCGCCAGCTTGATTAAGGAGGTTCTGACCTGCATTGCCGGAGAAAACAGAATCAAGCCTTCAACATCATTGGGATGTTCTTCTAAATAATCTAAAGCCAGATTGCAGCCTGTAGAAAAACCTGCCAGCCAAATCTTTGGGTATTGCTTTTTCAAAAGAGCGACTTGCTCGTTAACGGCTTTTGTCCATTCTTCTGAGGTCACGCCGATCATGTCCGCAGGACGCGTACCGTGTCCGGGAAGAAGCATCGCTCGAACTAAGTATCCCTGATCGGCCAAAGATTTTCCGATATCGGTAAACGTCCAAGGGGAATCTCCGAGGCCGTGAATCATTAATACGGCTTGGCCGTTCGGATTTTTAGGCTGGATTTCAAAAGGCGAGTTGCCTTCGATTTCAGGCACATGATCATCCGTCACAAAATGGCGTCTTTCAGCAACGTAAGCTTTCGCCTGAATGGCGTAACTATCAAAAGTAGGCTGGCCGCCCGGCAGCATATCGGGCGTCGGTTCGGAAGCGCATCCGATCAGGAAGGCAACCGGTAAAGCAATCATTAACGGCTTGAAGTTCATCGTGTATGTAATTCGAGTTTCTAATAGACAAACAACTCACTTCTATCGGTAAATTTTCATTATCGAATAAAAGAAGGCCTCTAACCCAAGCTTTGCCGCCGGAAAGTCGAAAAAGTTTGTGAAAAAAGCTCCTGCGGCAATTTACCGAGGAGCACAAAAAAGAATAGGCCCGACAACTGAAGGGCCTAAAACGATCTAGGAGGAAAAGCTGAGTAGTGTTTGCGCACTCTCATTGACAATGACTTTACCGCCATATCTATTTGAATGCTGAAGCAATTTATTTCTGTTGCAAGAGAATGTTAAGAAGCTACATATTTTCCAATTATTGGTAACAACTGAGGAAAATTTGTTACTTTAGCGAGACGAAAAGATCGATTCTCTCTTCTATTTGAAAAACTGCATTTTGCTTGTTTCTCGAACCAGACCTAAAAAAAGAAAAATTTTTCTATTAATTAAAAGGATGTTGCACAAAGCCTAAAATGTTCAGGACTAAATGGCAAAAGAAAAAATGTCTCAAACTCAAACCTCGACAAAATATGCCGAACCTCCGATAAAAATTAATCGGGCGCTTTACGGCGTTTTACTTGCCTCACTGGCATCCGTCTTTTGGGGATCAATGGGTGTATGTGTTCAATACATCTTTGAAAACACCAAAACCGAGCCTCAGGCGTTGTCCTCTCTCAGGCTGTTATTGTCCGGAATTGTTCTGGTCATTTTGAATTTGTACTTATCGCGCCGGCCTTTGTTGGCTGCTTTTTCGTCTCTGAAGGGATCGCTCGGTATTGCACTCAGCGGCATTGAGCTTCTTTGTGCGCATCTGACGTTCTTTATTGCTATTTACTATTCAAATGCGGGAACCGCAGCGATTTTCATAGCAACGACGCCGCTGCTTGCCGGAATCTACCTCTTTTTAAGAGGAAAGAAACGCTTTACCGCAAAAGAGGGCCTTAGCCTTCTTCGGTGTTCTTTTAATCGTTTCAAAAGGCGACTTTTCTGCCTTCCAGTTTAATTGGCACGCCGTTTTCTGGGGCATGATGTGTGCTTTTTTCTCGGCGATTTATTCCATTCAGCCCAAGCCTCTGATTGACCTCTGGGGCGTGGTTCCAGTAGCGAGCTGGGGCATGATGGCTTCAGGCATTGCCGGGCTTTTTCTCGCCAATCCGATTGTTACCGCTGAAGGGTTAGATGCGAAGGCCTGGCTGGCCCTGACTTATATCGTTTTAGCAGGAACGGTCTCGGCATTCTGGTTATATTTGGCTTGTTTGAAGTACATTTCTCCGGTCACTGCCGGTCTCGTTGTGTGCCTCGAGCCCACCTCTGCCTATGTTTTCGGCATCATGTTTATGAACCTGAAACTCGGATGGATCGAGTGCCTCGGCATTGCGATGGTGATTTCTCAGGTATTCATACTTTCTATTCGTTCTAAGAAGAGGTCATGAGAAGGAAAAACATCCTTGCGTTAGAATCCTCAAAACAGTCAAACTAAACGGCTTGCATCCGGAAGGACGCATTGCGGTTCAACAGCGCGAGGATTTTTGCTATGAGTCGTTCAGACCAATACGAAACTTTTATGAAAGACGTCTTTGAACACGGCGTCGAAAAATCCGATCGTACGGGTGTCGGCACTCGTTCTATGTTCGGATACCAAATGCGTTTTAATCTTCAGGAAGGTTTTCCGCTTGTCACGACGAAGAAACTGCATCTTCGCTCTATTATTCATGAGCTCTTGTGGTTCTTACACGGTGACTCCAACGTTAAGTACCTTCACGATAACAAGGTGACGATTTGGGATGAATGGGCCGATGCCAACGGGGATTTAGGTCCGATCTACGGTGTTCAGTGGCGCCACTGGAAAACCTCTGAGGGCGGTTATGTTGATCAGATTTCCAATCTGATTCATCAAATTAAAACGAATCCGGACTCCCGTCGACTGGTCGTCTCTGCCTGGAATGTCGGAGAGATTGACAAGATGGCACTCCCGCCTTGCCATATGTTCTTCCAATTCTATGTGGCTCAGGGAAAGCTGTCCTGCCAGCTCTATCAGAGAAGCTGCGATATCTTCCTCGGAGTTCCGTTTAATATTGCGAGCTATTCGCTGCTCACGCACATGATTGCGCAGCAGTGTGATTTGGATGTCGGTGACTTTATCTGGACCGGCGGCGACTGCCATATTTATAACAATCACTTCGAACAGGTGAAGCTGCAGCTGAGCCGTGAGCCTCGCCCTTATCCGAAGTTAATCATTAAGCGTCGTCCTGACTCTATTTTTGATTACAAGTTCGAGGATTTTGAAATCGTTGACTATGATCCGTGGCCTGCGATCAAGGCTCCGATTGCGGTTTAATTATTTTGGGTTTTGACTATGAAACCTCATATCAGTCTTATTGTGGCGCGAAGCCGAAACGGAATTATCGGCAAAGAGGGCAAACTGCCATGGCGTCTGTCAGAAGACTTAAAGTTCTTTAAACAGACAACGATGGGACGTCCCGTCATCATGGGGCGCCGTACCTGGGAATCGATCGGAAGACCGCTTCCGGGGCGCCAGAACATCGTATTAACGCGAGACCCATCCTATAAAGCCGAAGGGGCGACGGTTGTCTCTTCTTTGGAAGAGGCACTGAAGCATTTCGGTCCGGACGATATTGTTTTCGTTATCGGCGGTGCCGATCTTTACCGCCGAGCTCTCCCGTTAGTAGATACGGCCTGGGTAACGGAAATTGAGGCCGATGTAGAAGGGGATGCATCTTTCGATCCGCTTAATAAAGACGAGTGGATGCTTGTTTGGAGTGAGGACCATCCCAAAACCGAAGCTCAGCCGTTAGGTTTTAAATTCCAGCGGTTTGAACGCGTAAAACATACGGTTTATTAAGCTTAGGGGTTTTTGGGCCAAAAGACTAAATGAATAATTCTTATGATTATTACTACTATTGCTTTTAGTCTAAAAAGCTAAAATAACCACAACCAATCAAAAGCGAAAGAAAATGACGAAAGAATTAATGCAGCTTGAGGTCGACAGTGACCTTAAAAAAGCTTTTTTAGCTTGTGTTTCCAGAGCCTATAACGGCAAGGTCGAAGAGGGAATTCTTGACTTAATGAGAATTTATGTCGAACGCGCAAAAGGCACGCCCGGACAGAAGATGATCAAAGAAAAGGTCAAGGAATATGTCTACGGCGGTGAAGTTCAGGCCGGTCTGTCTCCTCGCGAAATGGAAAAAATCTTCCTCAATAAGACAGAAGAGGACATCGAAGCTGCACGCCTCGATAAGTAAGATTTTGAAGAAAAAATAAACGAGAGTCAGTTTTCAAACGGCTCTCGTTTTTGTTTAGCTTTGACTTGAAGGATATCTGCTTCAAGTTAATCCAAGCTGCTTGCAGCCTGATTAATCATTGAAACATCAACGCCGTGTTTCGTAAGTTCTTCTACGACGTTGTCCATCGTCTTATCAAACTTAGGATTGGAATCCGCACGCTGCCATAAGTCAGCGACTTCCTGGTTGCAGAGTCTGCGGTCGGCATCCGTGAAAATAATCTCATCTTCCACGGTTCGGCGGCAAACCGAGTCCCTTGGAAGCAGCCTTGCAGAAACCACTGCCATATATGCCATCATTGCATAAGTCGGAAGGTTAGGATCTAAGACTTTCTCTCCGGCCAAATAACGATGAATTAAGGCCTCGATTTGTTTGCTTTTTAAAGAGGCAAACTGCCTCAGCGGAAGGCAATCTGACAGAACCGCCGAGGATTTCTCGACCGAAGTAATCTGGCAGTAAAAGCCGTGACGCTCGCCCGGACTGACTTCATGCGTCAAATCAGGATCGGCATTTTTGGCAAGCTGCAGATCTAACGTGTATTCCGGTCTGGGGATATCAAACTGAACCCTTGTTTTCTCCTTGTTTGTCCTGGAAATAAAAGATTTAACGATTCCGTAATTACCGAGATATTTCTTTTGAGCGCCCGATAGATCCGTCTTCGCCTGTTTGGCAAAGGCTCTCGGGTTGAGATAGAAAATCTTCGGGCTTTCAAAGAGCGTGGTTGCCCCTGAATTGATAAAGCCGTCAATTTGTTCTTGAGCAAAGCTTTCAATGATGTACGTTTCCAGGGGCGAGAGGTTATAACCTTTTGCGACACCGACACTTGCAAAAGTTACTCCGGCCCCGGCGAGCAGGGCGGCTGCAACGAAAGTCTTTGTGTTCAGTTTGCTTAGGCAGTTCATTTTTTTTATTGTGTTACCAGCGGCGATCCGCGATCTTCATCTGCTGTTCGTCGACGAAGAACCAGAAATCGCGTTCATTCAAAGTAATGCGGTGAACAACCAGACCGGTATCGGCATCTTTGTATTCAAAGACAACATTAATCGGCTGATTAGAGAGGAATTGGTTTTCTGCTTCGGCGCACAAATTCTCAAAGTTAATACTCGGCATATCCCAAGGATCTTCATCATCCATATCAAGAAGGTTGCCCTGGAAGCGCGGATGGCACATTAAGAATTTAAGCACATCAGCAAGCTGTTCTGTCGGGATGACCCAAAGATGGAGGCCGCCGTCAGAAGTCAGCGATTCAAATACTTCTTTAACAATCTTGTTGTAGTCGATGTCATCGGGCACAGTCAGGATGTCTTTCATACCCAGAGGATCATTCGGGTGTGTTGCATACCATTCCTGCCCGGTTGTGGTCATCGGACCTTCAAGCTTCATGCGAAGGTCGTCAAAGGCAATAAAGCCGAGTGCAAAAGGATTGGCGTTGCCTGCCTTGCGGGCAGCGTCAATGAGTTTTGTAATGAGATCTTTCTTTGTAAGCTGCATCTGCGGCTCCTCTACATCTATTTATTCAAACTACAAGGTATCGCATTGTAAACATTTTGTTACGCAGAGTGGGACTAATCCGAGCACATTTCTTTTGTCGGGTGATTTCCGAATTAAGTTTCGTTTAGTTTCTGATTTATCTTGCTTTATTGGCAATTAAGCTTCCTTTAGAACATTAGGAGGACGGATACGGAAATACGCTAATTTTTGTTCTGTCTGTTTTAATATTGAGCGTTGTTTTTAATCGCTGATGCCTCAATAACATGATCAAAAAAGCTTCTTTCCTCGCATTGGTTTCCTGTGCTGTTTTTTCTGCGTCCTGCTATGCAGGACAATATGCACAGGCACTAGGAGACTGTGTCTATGACAACCTCTCTAGGGAGGACAAGAATGTGATGACTCAGTGGGCCTTTGTGACTCTCGGCAAAACTGATGCTGCAAAGCAAATTACCGTCATTCCCGAAAGCAAGATTAAGCAGGTCAACAAAGAAGCCAAAAAGCGTCTGACTCGCTTGATGACTGAGGCCTGCGCTAGAGAAGCTGCCAATGTCGCACTCCATGAATCTAAAAACGGCCTTCAGGACGCAGCGGCACAGCTTGGAGTCAGACTTGCCAAAGAACAACTTAAGGGCAAAACAGATGAAGCCTTGGCTAATCTCCTGAATCCGGGAACGGCAAATGTGCTCAGAGGCGCGGAAGTTCTGAAAGGATTCTTCAAGAAGCCTCAGTAAGCAAGCAGCTTTCACGATACGGAGAATCGGTATGTCTGAAATATTCGATCCGCCGCATCCAGGCCGTATCTTAACTTCGGCGCTTGATGCTCTGAAGCTGAGCACAGAGCAATTTGCCTCTAACTTGGGCCTTTCATCGGAAAGCATTGCACAAGTAATCAGTGGCGAAGCACCGGTGACTCCTGAATTGGCCGTCAAATTTGCTTCTGCCATTTCCGGACCTGACTCTGCGATGTGGCTCCGTATGCAAGCGACGTACGATAATTGGCAAAGGAAGCAACGCGATTCGCAGGATCATTAGAAAACCGAGAATTCTCTTAGAGAAAAGCTTCTCTTCTCTGGATATCTCAGTATGCGACTTCACTAAAAACAGAATCGGCCTAGACGACTCCACCCAAGTCGTTAGGCCGAAATTCTTTGCCGTTTCAAGATTAGATCAATTTCTTTTCTTTCTTGAAAGCATCAACAACGGGACCGGCAGCATGCGGGTTGGTCATCAGCATCGGATCAACCAGCTTATGAGCTTCCTCGGCTGTCATCAAGCCCATCTCAACAACTGCTTCCCGGACATTCTTACCGGTCTTTTCGCAGTAATGAGCAACCTTGACGCCCATCGGGTAACCGAGAGCAGTTGCAACGACCGTGCTCAGAGCGATCGAAGAATTGGCTTCCTGAGCGCATCTTTCTTTGTTGGCTGTCATTCCGTCAACGCAGAACACACGAAGGATCTCAAGCTCGCTGTTGATTAACTGGAAGTTTTCGAACAGGCACTTGTAGAAAGTGGCATCCCAAACGTTCAGGTCAAGTTCGCCTTCGTCGTAGGCCATAGAGATGGCAACATCATTTCCGACGACCTGATGAGAGATCTGGATAACCATTTCCGGAACGGTCGGGTTTATCTTCCCCGGCATGATGGAGGATCCCGGGGAGAGAGCGGGAACGTTGACTTCCATGAAACCGGAGCGAGGACCGGACCCCATGAGTCTGAAGTCTTTGCAGATCTTGGAAAGTGTCATTGCCACTTCTTTGATAACGCCGGAGACTTCAACGATGAAATCAGGATTCTGGAAACCATCGAAAGGTTTTACTTCTTCACCGTACTGCTTGCTCAGTTCGACATAAAGCGCATCTTTGTAACCGGGAGCAGCACTGAAGCCGGTGCCGACCGCGCTGCCGCCCATAACGATTTCGAAGCAGCCGGGGCGGAGATGTCTGACTTTTCTTGCCATACGTTCAACAACGGAGGCGTAGCCGCTGAATTCTTGGCCGAGAGTGAGGGGCAGAGCGTCCTGAATACAAGTTCTTCCGACTTTAACAAGGTCTTTAAATTCTTCTTCTTTTTTGCGCAAGGAGCCAGCGAGAAGATCTAACTGTTTGATGAGTTCGTCAACACGGCCGATCATGCCGAGGTGAGTAGCAGAAGGAATCGTGTCGTTGGTTGACTGACCCATATTGACATGAGTGTTCGGATGAACTTTCTCCGTGCCTTTGTGGCCCGTCAGGATTTCATTGGCGCGGTTGCCGATGACTTCATTCACATTCATGTTAACGCAGGTGTAACCGCCGCCCTGCCACATATCCAACGGGAACTGGTCGTTGAATTTGCCTGTCAGCATTTTATCGCAGGCCTGAGCAATAGCCTTGGAAACATCAGCCGGCATGGCACCGATCTTACCGTTGGCAATAGCTGCTGCTTTCTTAATCTGAGCCAGTGCATAGTGCATATCAGGATAGAAAATAACAGGAAGATTCGCTGTACCTGATACTTTCTCCATACGGTGCGTTTGGATGCCGTAGTACTGATCGTTCGGGATTTCCATTTCACCGAGGCAGTCCCGTTCAATTCTTACGTCTGTCATTGTTTCTCCTTGAAACGTTGTTGCGAATGAGCTCATTGTGAAGGAGATCGTGAAGGGAAGCGATTAAGGTAAAAAATTCCGTACTTGAAATTAAGTTTTTCTTCACTTGAGCGGTATAGCCCGAAAAATCAATATCGCAGAAAGAACGTAAAAAAATCCCCCGTCTGGTTCAGTTACGGGGGAGGATATGCCTGGATATCAAAAACCTCTTGCAAAGGATGGAGGCAAAGGCTCCGGGAGCCTTGCCTCCGTTCTTCTAACTGCAGTAAGCGCATTCTGAGGTTTTTCCCGATTTTTGGCCAACAACATAAGAAAAATCACTGCTGTCCAAAATAATTTGCTCTTTGACTTTGGCCTCAACATTTACAGTTA